>Ga0102943_1000096_pt1 | contig 58509 bp, 46 predicted proteins | sample SalPonC_black_MG_FD_78174 | JGI IMG/M metagenome (GOLD analysis project Ga0102943, IMG submission 78174) | Salt pond soil microbial communities from South San Francisco under conditions of wetland restoration - Salt Pond MetaG... | ecosystem: Environmental > Aquatic > Marine > Intertidal zone >...
AACCAAGAATCTACCGCAGTTATCACTTAGCGAAGCCTTAAATCAGAGGAACCGTATGCGGGAAAGCCGCTCGTACGGGTCTGTGGGGGAGCGGGGAGGTAACGAACCGCTCTACCCGGAAAGAGATAATCTAAATTTATCGACGACCGTTGTTGGCAGAACCACTCCAAAACTATCTGGTACTAAGGGTATCCCGGGTTTGTTCGGGATGTCGGAACGAACCACTGTGAGCGCCGCTTTCAAATAAAATGGAATCTTAAGGAAAGTCCTAAACGACCCTTCGGACAACCGTGTCCGGTTGCAGTTGCAGTTCCTCGTCCAGGTTGAGCAAGAGTATGCCGGGGCGTTTGCCTTCCTCGAAGCTGCCCAGTTCCTCGTCGAAGCCGAGGGCTTTGGCGCCGTTGAGGGTGGCCCAGCGCAGCAGTTCCTCGAATGGGATGTAGGATTGATAGCGGCTGATGGTTTTCATTTCTTCCAGTACGGATAGCTGCCAGTTGGAAGTCAGGCTATCGGTGCCGATGGTCAGGCGGGCCTGATTGTCAAGGAAATAGCGGTAGTTGGGCAGGCGATTTTCGATATAGAGGTTGGCGTTGGGGCAGGTGGCCCAGAAGACCTGATCATTCCAGGCATGGGCGGCCTGTATATCCTCGGGGCGGGTCATGGTGTTATGTACGAAAAGGGTGCGCTGCGTGGGCCTCATATGTTGCATCGCGTAATGGATGGAGCTTTTGCCGGAAGGCTTAAACTCATCGATTGGAATATTGAAGAATTCATAGAACTCCAGAAAGTCACCGCTTTTATCCCGGAAAAACTGGTCTTCATTAGGGGTCTCCTGGTTGTGGATACTGACGGTGGCGTCGCTTTTATTCACCTCATTGATTAGCTCAAAAAGTTTTGGTGATACGGTATACGGCGCATGGGGTACGCAGCTTTTGCGATTGCCGTTGTCCGCGGCCTGCAGGTCATACACCTCTTTATATTGCTCGAAGGTATGTTCGGCCGCCCCGTTTTGCAGAAAGTCAAACATCTCGACAAAGGTGTAATACCGGATATCGCTCTTTTCTTTTTGAGCAGCAGTATCTGCTTTGTTGGAGATATCCCCTACGGCGAGGATCCCGTTCTCGTACATCTCCCGGTCGGCGGCTTTGATGGCCGCTTCGATCTCCTCCTGTGGAAAGTCGCGAAACTGGACGACCTTCTGCAGGAAAGGAAGCAGACCGGTACCCGTATCGGCCAGGCCTTTCATATGCGAAAGTTCCAGGTGGCAGTGGGTATTGATAAAACCGGGCGTCAGCACACCGGTATAGATTTCGAGGCTGGAGGGATCGTGTGCCTCGCGATGGCTGACATCGAGGATGGTGCCGTCGTCCGCAATGATGATAACCCCCTGCGGGACAAGCTCGGAAGAAACGGGGAAAATGTAGTCGGCGGAAATCTTTCGCATGGTACAGAACTTGGATGAAAGGCTGTGAAGATAAAAAGGGATTGCAATACAGGCGAAAAAAGGTACGCTTTAAATTTCGTATACGATCAGTCCGTTTTTCATCCGGGGTTCGAACCAGGTGGATTTTGGCGGAAGCACCTTTTCGTGATCGGCCAGCGTGATCAACTCATCGAGTTGCACCGGGTAGAGGCAGAAACCGACGCGATTTTCCCGCCGGGCGATTTTTTTTCGCAAGCCCTCCAGGCCTTTGGGGCCGGCCACGTAATCGATACGCTGATCGCTGCGGATATCCTCAATACCTAAAATATCATCTAGCACCTTTTCATTGAGGAGCATACTGTCGAGAATGACTTCCTCCTCGGCATACTCTTTTAGCACCTCTTTCTTCCAGTGCAGCAGGTACCATTCCTCATTGACGAAAAGGAGTATCTCAAATTTGCGACGCGGCCGGATGGGCGCCTTCAGGATTTCGATATCAAAAAGCTGGGCCAGCCGCGCCATAAAACGGGAGAGGGAGATATCATCCAGCCCTTCGACCACCCGGTTGAAGTCGTGAATAGCCAGGTCGGTGGAAGGGAAAAAGGCACAGAGCAGGTTGCGATAACGTTCGCGCAGCTCCTCGTCCCGGGTGCGTTCGTACAGCAGCGCACTGCTGGAGCTGCGGTGATGCCCGTCGGCTATATAGGTGTCGGGAACATCGCTGTTAAACAATTCCTGTATTTCGCGGATCAGCGCACCGTCGCGCACTTCCCAAAGCAGGTGTTGCTGTTCTTCCTTTTCAAAAAAAACACGCAAGGCGGGTGCTTCTCCTTCGACAATGCGACGAGTCCACGCTGTAATGGCCGGTGCTTCCGGATAAGTTACGAGCACCGGCTTGACCAGCGCCTGCCGGCGCAGCAGCAGCTGTAATTGCTTTTGCTCCTTGTCGGCCATGGTATGCTCGTGTTTTTTGATGTGCCCGTAGAGGTAATCCTCAATATCGGCGCAGGCAATGATGCCCCGGAAGCTGCGTTTTGCGCCCCTGATTTCGTAGACATACAATGCCTCCTGCGCTGATTTCTGAAAAAAGCCGCTATCCCGGTACTCGTTGTACTCCTCTCTCACAGATTGGAAAAAGGAATCGGTGGAGGTGACAAAGTCCAGATTGGGATAAACCGCCTGAAAGGGACGAATGTGCATGGTCGTTTGCTTAGGATTGTTGTTTAATTCAGGTGCAAAGATGCGCAAATATAGAAAAGCTGACCGGTGGAAACCACCTCAAACCCTACATCCTCTTCCGCACCCACTTGTAAAGCTCCCCTGCCCAGAGCACAGAAGTGGACATCAGGGTAATGACGGCGAAATCCAGGTAGGGAATACTGTCAAAGCCGAAGAGATTTTGCAGGAAGGGAATTTTAATCACGGCTAATTGCAGGACGACTGAGATGAGAAAGGCCCAGTTGATCCATTTGTTGGAAAGCAGTCCTATACGGAAGACCGATTGTTCGATATCGCGCAAATTGAAGACATTAAACACCTGGGTCATCGCGATGAGTACGAAGGCGCCGGTGCGAGCCATCTGCGTACCCTGAGGCAGGTAGTAATTAAAAACCGATACGGCGAGGGTGACCATCAGGGCGGCCATGATGAGCAGGAAGGGCATGATTTCCCAGGTCAGAATGGGTTCATCCTTTTTGATGGGAGGGCGGTCCATCATATGCCCGTGTCCTCTTTCCGTCGACTTGGCGACGTCCATAATGCCGTCGGTGACCATGTTCACCCAGAGAATCTGTACGGCGGTCAGCGGGATGGGCATACCCAGGCCGAGGGTGACCATAAGTGTGGCGGTTGAGGCAAAGTTGGTAGTGAGGAGAAAATAGCTGGTGCTTTTCACATTTTTGAAGACGATACGTCCTTCGCGGATAGCGCTGACGATACTTCTGAAATTGTCATCAGATAGCACAACCTGGGCGGCGTCCTTGGCTACGTCGGTGCCGCGGCGGCCCATGGCGATACCGACGTCGGCTTTTTGCAGGGCGAGGGCATCGTTGACACCGTCGCCGGTCATGCCGATGAGTTCACCGCGATCCTGCAGCTTTTGGGCGATGTCGAGTTTGGTGGAGGGAGGTACGCGGGCGAAGACGGGCACGCGGCGTACCATTTCTTCGAATTCCTCATCGTCCAGATCCCGGAGTTCCTTCTGGGACAGAGCAGCCGGATATCCATACTCTTCATTAGCTTTCCGGTCAACAATGCCGACCTTTTCTGCGATGGCGGCGGCAGTTTTCTTGTGATCGCCGGTTACCATGACCACCCGGATACCTGCCTTTTTGCAGTCGGCAATGGCTTCGGACACCCCCGGGCGTGGCGGATCGATAATACCCACCAGGCCGGTCCAGGCCAGTTGATTTACTTCATAAGACTCGATTTGCTCCTGTTCTTCAGGCAATGATTTGCAAGCCAGGGCGAGGACGCGCAGAGCCTGGTCGGCCCACTCATCGATCTTTTCGCGCAGCTGGTTTTTGTCTTCCTCGCTGAGCTCTTCGTTATCGTCCGGGTGGTAGCGTTGGGTGCTCAGTTCGAGGATCTTCTCCGGAGCGCCGGCGACGAGCATTTCGCGAGTGCCCTGTTTTCCGTATCGCACGAGGGTAGCCCGGAATTTCTGCTGTGAGTTGAAAGGTACATCGTCCAGGACCTCTACCGGGCCGAAGGGCTGTGTTTCTTTGATTCTGCTTTTTTCTCCAAGGATACGCAGGGCGATTTCGGTGGGGTCGCCGTTGATATTGATCTCCTGCCCATCCTTTTGCGTGTCGCCGCTCTGTTGTGCTTCCTTGTCTTCGGACTCGTCAACTTCTGTAAAAGTGACCTGATTGCAGTAGGTGGCGATAGTGGCGAGCTTGGCCAGCCGGGGTTGTTGCTCATCGGCGATGATCTCATCTTGCTTAGGTGAGTGAATCCTGCCTTCCAGGGCATGTCCCTGGCCGCTGATCTGGAGTTCTTTTTCTTTGCTGGTTAACAACTTGCGTACGGTCAGGATGCTCTGGGTGATGGTTCCCGTTTTGTCCGACAAAATGGTGGACACGGAACCAAGCACTTCGGTAGCGGTAAATTCCCGGATGATAGCGTTGCGTTCGGCCATGCGGTTGGCGCCGATAGCCAGTACGATAGAGATGACGACCGGCAGGCCCTCCGGAATGGAGGAAACCATTGTGGCAATGGTCACCAGCAGGATGTCTTCAAAGGCAAAGTCGCGGTAAAAGTAACCCAGCGCAAAGACAACGGCAGAGGTGCAGATGGCGATGAGCGCCATCTTCCGGGCCAGCCGGTCGGTCTTACGGCGGAAGTTGGATTCGCCCTTTTCCATCTCTCCCAGCGAGGTAGCGATTTTCCCTATTTCCGTGTCTTTGCCGGTAGCGACCACCGCTGCCCGTCCGGAACCTTTGACGATATGAGTACCCTTCCATACCATATTGTCCCGGTTGGCCAGGGGGGTATCTTCTTTTTGCTGGTGCGTGCTTTTACGCACCGGTTCTGATTCTCCGGTGAGGGGTGATTCCTCTATCCGCAGTTTTTTGACTTTGAAAAGACGGGCGTCGGCGGGAATCGTTTGTCCTTCTCCGAGCAATATAATATCTCCGGGAACGAGCTCGCGGGAGCGCACTATTTTTTCCTCTCCCTCGCGCAATACTTTGGCCTCGTGTTTGACCATGCTTTTGATGGCCTCTACGGCTTTCTCGGCGCGGTATTCCTGCACAAAGCCCATAATAGCATTGAACAGGATGACCCCCAAGATGATATAAACATTGGCCATCTGGCCGGCGTACCAGGAGATGCCGGCAGCAAGGAAGAGGATGAAAATCAGGAAGTCCTTAAATTGTTTGATAAAAAGCCAGACAGGGCTGGCGCCGCCCCGTTCAGGTAGTTTGTTTTCTCCGTATTTTTCCCGGCGCTTTTGTACCTCTGCTTCGGAGAGTCCTTCTTCCTGATTCACCCGGAGGTCTTCCAGTACCTCTTCAATGGCTTTAGCATAGACCTGCCCTAACAGGCGCTCCTTCGTTGCTTTCTTTATGTCTTGTTCGGGCATGTTATTCTTTTCCCTTGATTTGCTATCTCTATTAAAGGAAAAGAGAAGGGGATGTTTACTGGAGCGCGTCTAATGCCCGGCGCACTAGTGCGCCGGGCATTAACTAATAGCCTGGTTTTTTAAATTCTTTACCTGCGGCACTACTGCTTCGCGCCCCCTAAGGATAATCGATTTTCTTATATTTAAACACAGTACCTGGATACTGGAGGCTGGATGAATGCCAGGGGCAAAAAGGAAAGGTGGAACGCTAAAGCGTCACCACCTTTCTGTAAAACTAAACCCCAGTTATAATCTTTGATGTATTCTTCTGTATAGTTATTATGGAGGTAATTGAAAATAACCTCCACATCATTATTTATCGTTTCAAAAGTTATACCGCTAAAAACGCGAATATTTTTATTCTTATTGTCTTGGCCGAAGGAAAAAAAGAAATTTTTCCGGACGAGCAGGCTTTCTTCGACTGTCTTGTTTATCAGCTCTTTGATTATTCGTGTTTTAAAGCCAGGCTTTCCTCGCTTTATTTGTTTTAATAGACGTAATAATCGGGAATATATTGGATGGAATATAAATTTTAACATTTACAGCAGGAGATATTAATTTTTCAAGAGAAGTGATGTTACCAGGAAGTTGTGATCGTGCGGGATTATCTCCTGCCGGGGAGGAGGCGATCGGGTCAGGGATACGGAATTGAAACCAAAATTTCTGCCTTTTCGTTGTCAAACCTGTATCTTCGCGGTCAATTTTGAACTGTGCAGCGCTAAGTGCAGGCGTTACAGACGATTTGAAAAAAAGAATAACAATGGCTGAGCCAAAAAGACACCTGATTACATCTGCCTTGCCCTATGCCAACGGGGCTTTGCATCTAGGGCACCTGGCCGGTGCTTATCTTCCCGCTGATATTTATGTACGCTATCTGCGTCTGCTGGGTAAGGATGTCGTTTGGGTATGTGGTTCCGATGAGCACGGCGCAGCCATTACGATACGGGCCAAGAAGGAAGGAGTACCCCCGCAGCAGATCATCGACAAATACCACGCACTTAATAAGGATACTTTCGAGAAACTGGGGATTTCCTTTGACTACTATCATCGCACTAGTGCGCCTCTTCATCACAAGACTTCGCAGGAGTTGTTTTTGAATTTGTACAAACAGGGAGACCAGTTTGAGGAGAAGACCATCGAGCAATACTACGACGAGGAGTACGATCAGTTTCTGGCCGATCGCTACATTGTCGGCACCTGTCCGAAGTGCGGATATGAGGAGGCCTTTGGAGATCAGTGTGAAAACTGTGGTTCCGACCTTTCTCCCCTGGAGTTAATTACCCCCCGGTCCACCCTCAGTGGAAAGCCGCCTGTATTGCGGAAAACCAAGCATTGGTACTTCAAGCTCGACAAGCACGAGGAGTGGCTGCGCCGCTGGATCGCCGAGGGTAAGCTCAATGGCGAGCAACACCACGATCCGAAAAACTGGAAAAAGCACGTAGTGGGACAGTGCCTGTCGTGGCTCGAAGGGGGGCTACAGCCCCGCTCCATCACGCGCGATCTTTCCTGGGGCATTCCCGTACCCCTGGAAGAGGCCAAAGGGAAGGTGTTGTACGTATGGTTCGACGCGCCGATCGGTTATATTTCTTCTACAAAGCAGTGGGCTAAGGAAAACGATAAAAACTGGGAGCTGTACTGGAAAGATGAAGAAACAGAGCTGATCCACTTCATCGGTAAAGATAATATCGTATTCCATTGCATTGTCTTTCCGGCCATGTTGCGGGCCCACGGTGAATTTATATTGCCAAAAAACGTACCGGCCAACCAGTTCCTCAACTTCGAAGGAGAGAAGTTTTCCAAGTCGAGAGGATGGGGGATCGAACAACACGTTTACCTGGAGGAATTCCAGGATTTTCCGAACAAGGAGGACGCCTTGCGCTACGTGCTTACCCGTGATATGCCCGAATTTCGCGACAGTGATTTTAAGTGGGATAATTTTGTGGAGTACCACGACAAGGAACTGGCCGACAATCTGGGGAATTTTGTCAACCGGGTGATGGTGCTGACTAATAAATACTTTGATGGTATTATCCCGGAAACGAAGAATAACCAGCTGGAAGACCTTGCGCCAGTGCTAGAGTTGACTCATAAACTGACCGGAGAGTTGGACCAGTTCAACTTCCGCAACGCCGCGCAACTACTGATGGAGATTTCTTCCTGGGGGAACACCTATCTGCAGGAGGTATCTCCCTGGAAAATTTTTAAGCAAGATCCGGATAGTGACCTGATAAAGACTTGCATGTACAATAGCCTACAGGTAGTATCGCTGCTAAGTGTACTTTGTGAGCCCTTCATACCCTTTACTTCTCCGAAGGTCCGCGAGTTGCTCGGTCTGCTTCCCGTTCGCCACGGCGAGCTGCAGGAAGACCTGAAAAAGCTGCAGCGCGGCGAGGCCCTGGTGAAGCCGGGGCAAAAAGTTGGAGAACCCGAACTGCTCTTCGCAAAAATTCAGGATCGCAAAGATCCCAGCCGGCTGGAAATTGTGGAGCGCCAACGGCAAAAGTTACGGGCCATTGAGGAGCAGGAACAAGAAAAAGCGCGCGAACCTATCAAAGCAGAGATAGCTTTTGATGATTTCGCCAAAATAGATTTGCGTACAGGGACTATCCTGGCGGCGGAAAAAGTCAAAAAAGCGGATAAATTATTGAAATTAACAGTGGATCTGGGGAACGAACAACGAACCGTGGTCAGCGGCATCGCTGAGTTTTTCAAACCAGAAGAGGTCATTGGTCAAAAAGTTGTACTGGTCGCCAACCTGAAACCCCGCAAATTGCGAGGTATCGAGTCGCAGGGCATGATCCTGATGGCCGAGGACCGCGAAGGACAACTCGGCTTCGTCGGCCCGGAGCAGGATTGGGGTAATGGATTCGTGGTGCGGTAGCGATACCGCAAAAATTGGGGTAACTTGTTGTAAATGACAAGTACTCTCTCATGACGGTCAACGATTTACGCGAGCAAAAACTTATTCTTTTCGAATGTATCAGCGGCAGCCGGGCTTACGGCCTGGAACGACCGGGATCGGATACCGATATCCGCGGCGTATTCGTTCTGCCGAAGAGCCAGTTTTACGGGCTGACTTACTTCCCCCAAATAAGCGAAGCTTCGCAGGACCTGGTATTCTACGAACTGCGCCGCTTCGTGGAGCTACTGTATAAAAACAATCCCAACCTGCTGGAAATGCTCCACATGCCGGAAGATTGTATCCTGTACCAACACCCGCTTTTCAACCGGCTTGAGCCTGCCCTTTTTTTATCCAAACACTGCCGCAACAGCTTTGCCGGCTATGCCATGACCCAGATCCGCAAAGCCCGGGGGCTCAATAAAAAAATCCTCAATCCGATGCCGCGGGAGCGCAAAAGCGTGCTGCATTTCTGTTATGTAGTGGTGGGGCAAGGTTCGCGTCCCCTGCTCGATTGGCTGGCCGCACGCGGCTGGCGACAGGAGCGTTGCGGGCTGGCCAATATTCCGCATATGAAGGATCTCTATGCACTCTTTTATGACTCGTCCGGCGAGCTGAATTACCAGGGCGTCATTCGTAAGGCTTCCGCCAACGATGTCGCTCTCAGCAGTATACCAAAGAAGGAAGAACCGGTGACTGAACTCTATTTCAACCGGGACGGCTACAGCAGCTACTGCAAAGACTACAAGGCTTACTGGGACTGGGTGGAGGAACGCAATGAGGAGCGCTACCGCAATACCCTGGATCATGGTAAGCGCTATGACGCCAAAAATATGATGCATACCTTCCGACTGCTGGATATGGCCGCCGAAATTCTGGGAGAAGGCCGTATCCAGGTGCGGCGCCACAATCGCGAAGAATTATTGCGCATTCGCTCGGGCGCCTACGAGTACGACGAACTTATTGAACGGGCGGAACAAAAGCTGGAAGAGATTGATGCGCTCTACAAAAAAAGCAGCCTGCCCGAAGAACCGGATCGACAGGCTGTCGAAAAGGTGCTCGTCGAAATGAGACAGGATTGGTATCACTTGAATGCTTAGGGTTGTGTAAAGAATAACTTATAACATCTGGCTGCTTCTTTTGAAGCTATGCTTCGTCAATCCCGACAATTGCCGGGACGCCGTAGCTCTGGCTATGCTTGCGTTTTTTGCCTCGTCTGGCTTCAAAATAAGCAACCCAATTATTCATAACTTATTCTTCGCCGGCCCCTTGGGATAACAATAAGGCCCTATCCAATCAACAAGACTGCCACCCAATCAAGTCCACTGGCTTTGCCCGCATTTCCCCCTTAACTTGCCGCTGTCATATACTGACACCATCTGTTTAAATCCAAAATCATCACCATGACTGTTCAAACCAAAGCAAAACTGGATAACCTTGCGGCCATTTTCGCTCGCTGCGCCGATCGCGCCCCGGCGTATGACCGTGAAAACCGCTTTTTCCAGGAAGATTTCGACGAATTGCGCGACGCGGGCTACCTGCTCATGCCTATCCCCAAAGAACTGGGGGGTATGGGCATGAGTATGGAAGAAGTAATGATGCAGCAACGGGCGCTGGCTTACCATGCTGCTCCTACCGCCATCGCGCTGAATATGCACTTGTATTGGATGGGGGCGATAGCAGACCTCTGGCGCATGGGCGACCGCTCACTGGAGTGGGTGCTGCGTAAAGGCGCCGCCGGCGAGGTGTTCGCCGCCGGTCATGCTGAAAGCGGCAACGACTTTGCCGGCGTCTGGTCCAGCACCGAAGCTGTCCCGGTAGAAGGCGGCTATCGCTTTCGCGGCCACAAAAACTTCGGCAGCCTGACCCCCGTATGGACCTATATGGGACTGCACGGACTGGATAAGAGCGATCCGGATAAGCCTAAGGTCGTGCATGCTTTCATACCCCGCAATTCGCCAGGTATTGAAATCCGCGAAAACTGGAATGACGTACTTGGCATGCGCGCTACCCGCAGCGACGATACCCTGCTGGATGATGTTTTCGTTCCTCAGGAGTACATCGCAGAGGTGGTGCCCGCCGGCTTCAACGGCATGGGACCAATGATGGGAACCGCCTTCATCTGGTTCCTTTCGGGTGCCAGCAACGTCTACCTGGGGCTGGCCAGGCAGGCCTTTGACCAAACGGTAAAAATTGCCGGCCGGAAAAAATCGATGGCGATGCCGCGGGGAGCAATGGTCAATCATCCGGCTATTCAGACGGACGTCGCCGAAATGTATATGGCCCTGGAGAACATGAGCGCCCACATCGACCGGCTGATCAAGGATTGGAGCAGCGGCGTGGACCACGGCCAGCTGTGGCCCCTGAAATTCATGGCGGCTAAAACCCATATCGTCGAATCCGCCTGGCGCATCGCCGACCGGGCCCTGGAGGTCAGCGGTGGATTCGGCATTTTCCCCGCATCGGGCATAGAACGCCTCTTCCGCGACGCCCGCCTCGGCCGCATCCACCCGGCCAACAGCTACCTGTCCCGGGAACTCATGGGCAAAGCCATGCTCGGCATCGACTGGGACGAGCAGCCGCGCTGGGGATGAAAAATGACTGGGGGATAGAGGTTTGGAAGACTTTAAGAACGGCTTCGTCGCCTTTCTTCTCAATCCTCTAATCCCTCAGCCCTTCATCATTTGGAAGTCCTGCTATAAATGCGTTTTTTTGTGACAGAAAAAACGCACCTATGAACAAGTATCCCTTCAGCTATACGCTTCTCTTCCTTCTTTTTTCTCCCTTTATTCTCAGCGCCCAGGATCCGGACGACGGATTGCTGATCCACTACCCGCTCGACGGCGATGTGACGGACGCCAGCGGCAACGGCTACGACGGCACAGGTCTCAATGTCAATTTTGCTGCCGACCGCTTCGGAGCCCTCGACCGGGCAGCAGTCTTTGACGGGAACGCCCGTATTGAATTGCCCGGCCTGGCCGCACTCAAACCCCAACCTCCTTTGAGCCTGAGTAGCTGGGTGTACTTCGAAAACCTGCCGGCTGCCGGCAAAGCTATCCTAAGCACCGATTTCGTGCCCAATGCCTATTTTGGGCTCACGCTCAGCCTCGACACCCAAAACCGGCTGGTGCTCACCATGGGCAGCGCTCAGGGGGCAATGACCTTTACTGCAAGGGAATCAATCATTGTAGGACAGTGGCAGCACCTGGCGGTGGTCATACGCAGTGTTGATGATATCTCCCTGTATCTCAACGGGTGCGAAGAAATCTTTAGCACCGGCAACCCGGGTGAGGCTATCCTCTACGGTGATGGCGCCGGCAACCTCGGCCGGGCAAACGCGGGATCACCGCCACAGGTCAATACCCTCGACGGGCTACTCGATGACTTCCGCTATTACGACCGGGCCCTGACCATGGAAGAAGTCAACCTGCTCTACGATCAGTTCTACACTCCCGAAATCGACCTCGGTCCTGATACCATGATATGCATCGGTGAAACGCTGGAACTGGAGCCGGCAACGCCGTTGATGGATTATACCTGGAGCGACGGCAGTATGGGCATTACCCTGGAAGTTTCGGAAACCGGCGCCTACAGCGTAATGGCTGAAACGGAGGATTGTCAGATTATTCAGGACAGCATTGAGGTCATGGTGGGTTTCTGCGATCGTTGCGAACCACAAGTTCCCAATGCCTTTACCCCCAACAGCGACGGCCGTAATGACTCCTTCCGCCTGCTTTTCGATATCAACAAGTGTCGTATTACCGATTTCCATATCAAAATCTTCAACCGCTGGGGCGAAATGGTATTCGAATCCACCAACCCGGATGAGCGCTGGGATGGCCGCTACAATTCCAACTCTATGCCCTCCGACGTATACGTGTTCTTTGCCCGCTATGCTTACGAATCGGAAGAGGGGAGCATTATGAGAGAATCATCGGGAGAGCTGAGTTTAATCCGGTAGGCAAGGTGACATGGTCTTTACTTTCAGCGGGTTCCCAAGTACAAGGGAGAACCAAGAAGCTACGGAATAGTACAACATTATAACAATCACAAGGCTCGATCATGGACCACACTCAAATACTAACTAACCTTCGAAAGATCATACGTTCGGTCAATCTGGAGGAAAAACGGATCGAAAAGGAATACGGCCTCACCATCCCTCAGCTGCTCTGTCTCAATTTTTTAAATGAAAAGGACTCCTACCAGGCTTCACATAAAGAGATCAAAAACTACTTGAAGCTCAATGCGAGTACGGTGACCGGAATCATTTCGAGATTAGAAGAAAAAGGTCTGGTAGCCCGCTTACCTTCTCAACTGGATAAAAGGGTGGGTTTGGTAACGCTGACGGCCAAGGGGGCAAAGTTGGTAGAGAAAATCCCAGAGCCTCTGCACGAACAACTCTCTTTCAAACTCAAGCAATTGTCTGAGGACCAGTTAAAAGTTTTGCAGCAAGCATTCGATACGATTATCAACTTTTTGGACATCGAGAATGTGGATGCCTCGCCTATCATCACCTCTGAAACCGAGATCCATTCCCACCCGGAAGAAGAATAAGCTTCCGAATGTAAATTGTTAATTACTAATCAGCGTTTATTTTACAAATAAATCACAATAGTTTCAACAGAAACTAACCCTTCTTGTTACCTTTGCCTCTTTGAGTCGAAAATGGATTTCTTAATAAAAAGTTTGCAAATGGCATTCTTTACACTTACTAAACCAATCGGAGGTAAAGGACAGCAGGTAATCAAGATTTTATCGCTGCTTTTTCTTTCTATAATTTTGACAGCCAACGCTTTCGCCCAAACCCGGACGGTCACAGGCACGGTGCAGGAAGATTCGGGAGAACCCCTTATCGGCGCCAATGTCGTGGTGAAAGGTACTACCTCCCAGGGTACCGTTACGGATATCAATGGAGAATTCGAGTTAAACGTCGATGAGAGCGCGACCACCCTCGTCGTCTCCTATACCGGCTACCAGACAGAAGAAGTTTCAATTGAAAATACTTCTTCGGTAACGGTCACCTTGCAAAGCACTATCGAGCTATCCGAGGTGGTGGTTACCGCACTGGGCGTAGAACGGGACGAAAAAGCACTGGGCTATTCGGTGCAAAAACTCGACGCCAGTGATATCGCCAAAGTAAAACCCACCAATGTCACGAATTCCCTGGCGGGAAAGGCCTCCGGTGTGTATGTCACCGGCAGTTCTTCGGGGCCTACTGCTTCGGCGAATATCAACATTCGGGGAGCAGCGTCACTGCTGGGCAACAACCAGCCACTCTTCGTGGTCAATGGCATGCCTATCACCAATGACCTGTACAGCTTCGACGACGGGTTGAACGGTTCTACGACGATCGACTTCGGCAACGCCGCTCAGATTGTCAATCCGGATGATATAGCCTCGGTGAACGTGCTGAAAGGCCCGGCGGCTTCCGCTTTATACGGCGCTCGCGCTGCCGATGGGGTTATTCTCATCGAGACCAAGACGGGAGAGAACACCAAAGGCTGGGGCGTTCAGGTCAATTCGACCACCAATTTTGAAACTGTCCTTAAATGGCCGAATTACCAGAATGAATTCGGCTTCGGCGGTGGTGGGAAATACAGCTACAAAGACGGCACCAACTACATCGGAGCCAACGAATACTACGAGGCCTACGGGGAAAACTGGGGCCCGCGAATGAATGGGCAGCTGGTCAAGCAGTTCAACTCCGACGGCGAGCCGGTTCCTTTTACCCCGGCGCCGGATAATATCAAGAACTTCTTCCGGACGGGAGTTACCGGTATCAACAATATCTCCTTGAGCAACAGCTCGGAAGAGGGCGACCTTCGGCTTTCCTACACCAATCTCAGCAATCGCGGCATCGTGCCGAACTCGAACCTGCAACGGAATACCTTCCAGGTGAGCCTGGGTAAAAGAATGTTCGATGACAAGCTGAAAGTACGGCTGAATACCATGTACGTGGCCTCAGGGTCCGACAATGTGCCCAACGCGGGATACGACGAATCTTCCTCCATCATGTACGGCTGGTTGTGGTATCCCCGCCAGGTGGAAATCGACGACCTGAAGCAGTACTGGGAGCCGGGGCTGGAAGGTATTCAGCAACGGTATGTAGAAGACCTGTGGGTCAACAACCCCTGGCTGATAGCCAACGAAAATACCAATTCCTTCCAGAGTAACCGCCTCATCGGCAATGCCAAGGTGGAATATCAGTTTAACAAAAACTTCAGCGCCCGCTTCCGCTATGGGGCTGATGTGGTCAACGACCAGCGGCAGTTCAGAAGAGCGCCTTCCACCAAGGGTGTACTGAGAGGCAGCTACCGCGAGGACGATATCACGTTCTACGAAACAAACGCTGAATTACTCCTTTCTTACAATACGGATCGCGCGAACCGCTCGGCTTTTGATTTGGACATCAAGGTCGGTGGTAATATCATGAATCAGAATGCCAACTTCCTGGTTGCCAACAACCCGGAGCTGAAGTTCTTCGGCACCTCGGAAAGCACCTACACGCTGACCAACTCGCGCTCCGGCGTACTCGTCGAATCACAGAAAACCCGTACCGGTATCAACAGCCTGTTCGGACTGGCTACCTTGTCTTACAAGAATTTCCTCTACCTGGATGCTACCTACCGTCAGGACTGGAACAGCACCCTGGTGAACCCAAGAGCAGGGCTCGACGGATCGGAGTACAGCTTCGGCTACCCCTCCGTTTCCCTGAGCGCCATCTTATCGGAAATGCTGGGTATTCCTACTACCTCGCGCATATCCTTCCTCAAGCTTAAAGGCGCCTACGCCGAGGTGGGTAACGGTGCGCCGCCTTACGCCTTCGGCAACACCTTTACGCCACAGCCGGCTTTTGGCCCCAACTCGGTGTTTAGCACCAACCGGACCATCGGCGACCCCAACCTGCGTAACGAACGCACCCGGGCTTACGAAGCAGGTATCGATCTGCGTATGTACAACAACCGCCTGCGCCTGGATGCTACCTATTACAACATGCTGAGCTTCGATCAGGTAATCAACCTGCCGGTAGCGACTACCAGCGGTTACGATTTCATCCTGACCAACGGCGGTGAAATCCGCAACAAAGGAATCGAGGTTTTACTTACCGCAACCCCTGTACAGAGCAGAAACTTCACCTGGGATGTAACCCTGAACGTCGGGCACAACCGCGCCATCGTAGAGACGCTGCCCGATGTGATCGAAAGCGGCCGCTACTCGATCATTGCCGATATTTTCCCCGGTGATGAAGGCGGCGCTGACCTGGAGTTCGTCGCCGAAGAAGGTGAACTGCTGGGACAACTCTACGGCCTCGGCTTTGTCAGAGACCCGGAAAGCGGCCAGATTATCCACGAAAATGGTCTGCCGCTGATCACGGATGAAAAAGTGTCCGCCGGATCTTACCAGCCGGATCTGAGAGCTGGTATTTACAACACCTTTACGATGGGCAACCTCAGCTTCGGCTTCCTGTTTGACGGTCAGTTTGGCGGCAAGATCTATTCCCGCTCCCACGCCTTGTATAACACCGGCGGGGGCATCACAAACGAAGACGATCCACTGCTGGATATGAAGACCACCGAGGGTCGTACGGTATACTCCGTGGACTACGACGCCGCCGGCGAGCCGGTCTACACCCTGGAACAGGAAGGTGGCGTGGTCGGTCCCGGCCTGATGTACGACAATGAGGGTAACCTGGTGGAGAATACCGTAGCCGTAGAACCGGGCGGCGCCGGCTACACCGGGTATTTCTACAACTACTACGGTAACGGCTTCAACCGCGATAATATTGAAGCGGCTACCTATGATGCTACCTACGTCAAGCTTCGCGAGCTGAGCATCAGCTACACGCTGCCTTCGGCCGTAGCCGGCAGCATCGGCATGACTTCCGCAACCGTTTCGCTTATCGGACGCAACCTGCTGCTGTTCTCCGATGTACCGACGATCGACCCCGAGACGTATTCTATCCGGAACGGCTTGTTCGTCCCTGGGTTTGAAAGTACGCAGCTGCCCTCTACCCGCAGCTTCGGCTTTTCGCTGAACCTCGGCTTCTAAAGGTAATAGACATTTTTCATGAAGGCGGGATGACCTTTTTCAGAAGGAACATCCCGCCGAATTCAGCCAATGATGTCCAACCATTACCAACTAAAAAACAACACAATGCATAAATTCATAAAATCATTTCGCTTTTTAATCTTAATCGCACTGGTAGGCTTTGTCTCCTGCGAGAAATTTGAAGAATACAACGAGAACCCTAATGAACCGACCGACGTATCGCCCGACGTGCTGCTCAGTTCGGCGATCCGATCCAGTGTTAACACCATGGTCAACGAGTCATTCCTGTTGGGTAACAACGCCGCACAGCTGACTGCCAAAACCCTGCGTACTGAGGTGGATGCCTATAACTGGAATGCTTTTCCCACCGTTTGGGAGGGGCTTTACGAGAGCCTGACCGATGTCAATTCTTTTGAAAGGGACGCTATTAATTCAGAAAACGATCAACTGGAAGGGGTCGCCCTTGTGTTACGTTCCTGGATTTTTGCTACCCTCACCAATGCTTACGGGGACATTCCTTTCTCGGAGGCTATTCAGGGTGCTGAAACCAGCAACTTCACACCGGTGTACGACAGGCAGGAGGATATCTACAACGCCCTGCTCGCCGATCTGGAGCGGGCCGCCGACCTGCTGGGAAATAAAGGAAGTATCAGTGGTGATATCCTTTTTGGAAATGACGCCGGCAAGTGGCAAAAACTGGCCAACTCGCTGCGCCTGCGCCTGCTGATGACCGCTAATAACCAATTGCCGGACGCGGGAACGCAGTTTGCCGCTATCGTCAACGAAGGAAACATCATGACCAGCAACGACGACAACGCCACGCTGACCTACCTGGATGCTTTCCCCAACCAGTTTCCGCTCATTCCGCTGAAGACAGGTGACTTCGATGCCATTGCGCTGAGCCAGACGCTGCTCGACGTATTCAACGAGTACGGCGATCCACGTTTGATGCGCTACGCACGTCCCAATAATGACATGTACAATCAAGACGCCACTTTTTCAGGAGCGGCCAATGGCTCAAATTCAGCCAACTGCTCGAAGGCCGGCTCCCGGCTGGGCGCTCAGTACTACGAAGATCCCGTGCAAATGACGGCCGCCTCACTCGGTCTGCGCACCGCCGAAGGCATGGTCATGACCTACGCAGAAGTATCGTTCCTCCTTGCCGAAGCGGCACTGAAAGGGTGGATCGACGAGGATATCGAGACACATTACAAGAACGGTATCGAAGCATCGATGATCTATCATCAGGTGGATCCTGCTCCTTTCGGCTGGACGGATGTTGACGATTTTTACAACAACTCCGGTGTCGCTTACGACGAGCCGACCGATATTTGGGAGCAGAAGTGGATCAACTCCTTCTTTCACGGCCTGGAGCCTTACTTCGAAGTGCGTCGCTGGTATTTCGAAAGCGGCATGGACTGGTCGGGCATTCCTTTCCTGAGCCCGCCTTGTGAGAACCTCAATAACGATCAGCTGCCGATGCGCTTCCTGTATCCGGGCGAAGAGCAAAGCCTGAACGCTATCAACTACGACGCCGCCGTTGATCAACTGGGTGGTAGTAACTCGCAAAACGCCACGATCTGGCTGGTAGAATAGAACAATTGAAAAATTCGAAGTTAGAAAGTTGAAGGTTGCACAAATCTTCAACTTTTTAACCTTCAACCCGGATTATTCATGACTTCGTAATAGACCAACTCATGAATAATCCGGGTTTAACTCCCCAGGTTAATTTTATCCTAACTTTACCTTCCTCCGCCCGGTAATTCTCATTTTTTTCCTAAACTTGTGGCTGAACCAAGCCACGATTCGTGAAGAAGCAAATCCGTATTCCCCTTATATTGCTGTTGTCAGCCATTTCCGTATACCTGGTATATGACATGAGTCGTCGCTACGAAGTCATGATGTTGTGGGGATACCGGCCGGCCATATTGTTTCTGGCCACCTGGGGGGCGATTATGCTGGCGGTGGCGCCCTGGTATTCGAGGTATGAAGAAAAGTGGCGCTGGCTGGGCCTGTCGACACTGAGCGGCATATTGCTCTCTATCGGTTTTCCCGGTGTATTGTTCGCCTTTCCCTTTTTGATGTTCGTTGGTTTCCTTCCCTTGCTGCTCGTGGAAAAGGAGATTTCGGAAAAGCGGGAAGGTCCCTCTAAAGCCGAGGTTTTGAAATATGCCTATCACGCCTTTATCGTCTGGAACATCATTACCACCTATTGGGTCGCTAATACGGCGCTGGTGGCCGGCATCTTTGCCATTACGGTCAATGCGGCGCTGATGTGCATTCCCTTTGTTCTTTTTCATCAAACCAAAAAGGTGACGCCCGGTTTGGGCTATGTCTCCTTCATCGTTTACTGGATTGCCTTTGAGTACGCGCATCTCAACTGGGAGCTGACCTGGCCCTGGCTGACCTTGGGTAACAGTTTTGCGGAGTTTCCCAGCCTGGTGCAGTGGTACGAGTACACCGGTGTTTTCGGCGGAAGCCTGTGGATATTACTGATGAATGTACTGGGCCTTAGAATATGGACTAAATACCAGCAAAAGGCCTCCCTGCGGAGCGATCTGGTACGGGTCGCCGTATTACTGACGGCGCCCCTGGCGATTTCATTCGCTATTTACATCAACTACGAACAGACTGAGGAGACCGCGGAAGTCCTGGTCGTGCAACCTAACTTCGAGCCCCACTTCGAGAAATTTGAGATTCCGGAGTCGGAACAGGTGACCCGCTATCTGCAGCTGACAGAAGAAAAGATCACTGATTCGACCGATTACGTGGTGTATCCTGAAACCAGCTTCGGCTATGTCCGCACCGATCAGGTGCACAACTATCCGGCTATCGAAAGAGTAGAGGACTTCCTGCGTGCTTATCCCGGGACCAAACTGATTACCGGCCTCAACGCCTACCGCCTACTGCGCGACGGAGAGCCGGTGACACCGGCCGCCCGCACGCGCGTGGGCGCTCGCGGTGACACGACCTACCTGGAAGTGCTCAACGCCGCAGCCCAGATCATTCCCGGCGAGACGGAAGTGCAGTGGTACCGCAAATCGAAGCTGGTGCCGGGCGCCGAAATTTTTCCTTACCGCAATTTGCTCTGGTTCTTCGGCCCTGTAGTACAGACGCTGCAGGGCACCTGGGAGGGCGTAGGTACCCAGCCCGAGCGCTCGGTGTTCAAAAGTCCGCAGGCTAATATCGGGCCGGTCATCTGTTACGAATCTATCTTTGGAGAGTACTTCACAGGCTATGTCAAAAAAGGCGCCAACGCTATTTTCATCATGACTAACGACGGTTGGTGGGACAATACCGCAGGGCATCGGCAGCATCTATACTTCGCCAGCCTGCGTGCGATCGAAACGCGGCGCAGCATCGCCCGCTCGGCCAATACAGGCATCTCGGCCTTCATCAATCAGCGCGGTGATATCCGGCAGGCCACCCGCTACGAAGAAGCAGCTGCCATCCGCGACGACCTGCGCCTCAATAATGCGATCACCGTCTATGTCAGATGGGGAGATGTGCTCGCCCGTATCGCCCTATTCGCGTCGATTCTGTTGTTGTTGAATACGATTGTTAGAAAGGTTACCGGAAGAAGTTCTTGAGTGTTTGGGTGTTTATGTTAGCGTTCCTCCCTTTTCTCATTAATACCGGTTTCCCGAGGCACTGGAAAAAAGCTTGAGGATGCCATTTGAATTTCCTACTTCCGACTTTCCTGCCTGTTCAAAAGTAAATTGTGGTTACATCGTGTGCACCATAAGTGAGAAACTATTGAATTACCGCATCTTCGGCCGTCTCCGTTTCCCTCCACGCTGTTGCATTCCTCCCATCCGCTGGGCGGCTTTCATCTGTCCGCGGTTGGAGAGTGCTTTTTCAAACTGGTTGAGCTGTTCTTTAATGTTCGGCTCGGTAACTTTCAGTTTTTTGGCGTTGCGGAAGTGCCGTTGTGCCTGTTTCCATTTATTGCGGGAAGCCATGATATTGGCGAGTTGCAGTTCCAGCATGGCCCGTTCGTTGTCGGAAGGCACGTCGATCTCCTGGGCTTTGCGCAGGTATTCTTCGCTTTCATCCATGTTCTGCTGCGCCATAGCGACGGAGCCTTTGATCATGTAGTAATAAGCACGGTTCGTGGAGTACAGAAGCTTGGGTGACAGTGTGAGGTTCAGCCGCTTCTCCGTTTTGTCGAAATCGGCGTCCTGCATCAGCGTAGCGGCCGATTGCACGGTACCGAAAAGAACGTAGCCAACCAGTAAAATAAGCCCGATCAGCAGGAGCGGAAAAGAATACCAGAAACCATAGAGGAAAGCCAGGGCAATACCGCCGCCGAGAAAAAGGGCGATAAGGGCAAAGCGCAGGTAAATATTTATCGTAAACATAGAGGTTTATTGAATTCTTTTTAAGGAAGTTGTCTATAGTTTTTTTGCTGCCGGCGAAAAACTTTATACAGCTTCAATGGCTGCAAAGTTACTCAAAAGAACGGAAGAGGAAAAGGAATAGTTCAGATCTCGATGCTTGATGCTGGATGCTGGATGCTGGGCGACTGCCTACTGACTCCTGCCTCCCGGCAGCGATGCCAGGGCCTTCTCCAGCTTTTCCACATTATCACGGATCAGCAGATCATCGGCCTCACGGGATTTGGCCTGATGCAAGTATTGCCGCGACTGATCAAATTGCTGCTGCAGGAAGTAGATATGGGCGAGGTTAAGCTCGGCCAGCGCGCGGTCGACGGGGCTGTCGAGACTGAGGTCGAGGGCTTTTTTCAGATCCTGCTCTCCGGGTTCCAGTTCCTTGTGTTGCAGGTGGATCATACCCCAACAGAAATGGTAGTAGGCCCGGTGCCGGCGAACGAGCAATTCCGGGAAATAGATCTGTTTGAGAACGCGTTCCGCTTCATCAGCTTTGCCTTTGCGCAGCAGCCCGAAAGCCGTCCAGACGCTGCCGAACAGGAGATAGGTCAAGAGTAAAATGGCGGCGGCGAGATAGAGGTACCAGGCGCTGGACCATCCCTCGCGCAGGTGCAGCAAAATACCCAGGCCAAAGAAAAGCAGAATGAGCGCGTAGCGCATACGGGTGTAGAGCATGGTGGACAGTGCTTATATTTGGATGGTAAAATATTGAAAATTGAGGAGTATTTATTGTTCGCATCTCGCTTTTCAAAGTCGATCAACATATCTTTAATTTAACAATTCATGTAAATAGCGTTAGCCTTATTTTAATATCCTGCCGCGTATGAGATAAATCCTTATTTTTGATTCGGAAACGAAAACCTTATATCATCCACGGCGCCTATGCCCGACGAGAAAATTGACGACATATTAGCCCGCTTGCGCCGCGATGACAAAAGCGCCCTCCAGGAGCTCTTCGAAGAGTTCTACCAGCCCGTCTGTCAAGTCATTAACCGTTTTATTCGTGATAAAGCCAAGGTGGAAGACCTGGCCCAGGAAGTGTTTATCCGCTTCTGGGAAAAGCGGCAGCAAATAGAGATCAACTCATCACTGCCTGCCTATATTCGCCGCATGGCGATCAATGAGGCGCTGGGCTATTTGCGCCGTAATAAGTACGAGGACGATCGCGAAATCACGCCGGAAATGGCACCGGGGATGGAGGACAGCGCCGAGGAGCAGTTTCTTCACCAGGAACTGGAGCTGAGGGTCCGGGCGGCGATCAACGATTTACCGCCCAAATGCCGTATGGTTTTTCAGCTTAGTCGCTACGAAGACCTCACTTATAAGGAAATCGCGGAGCAAATGGATATTTCGGTGAAAACAGTGGAGAACCAGATGAGTAAAGCGCTGCGCATCTTGCGGGAGCGGCTGCGATCGTACCTGCACCTGTTGTTGTGAAAACCTTACCGAAATATTCAAAAAAAATAAAAAAATGTACGATCGGATAGGGGTGATGCGCTCCGGCAAACATCCTACAACTGGAAACGGAAAGAAATAATATGGAGGATGCCAAGTATCTGGATCTAATGGCCAAGTATCTGTCCGGCAACCTCACGGGACAGGAACGGGCGGAACTCTTCGCCTGGGTGGAGGCTAATGCCGACAACCGAAAGTTCTTTGAAGAAATGATCCATTTGTGGAGTATCTCCAAGGAGTACGAGGAGGAACCTTTCGACACTGACGTGGAAACCGCCTGGGAACAGGTGAATCGCCGCCTGTCGGATCGGTCGGAAGAAGAGCCTTCTTCCGGCGCTGCTCCGTCTGCGAAAGTCCTTCGTTTGTCGAAAGGGCGGCGCTGGTTCCGGTATGCCGCTGTAATTTTACTGCTTGTTGCGGCCGCCGCCTGGGCCTGGGTGGATCCCCTTGGCTGGCGTTTGACCACCATTGCGACTACCGGGGGCGAGCTGCGGGAACTCACCCTTCCCGACGGCAGTGAGGTATCGCTCAACGAGGAGACGACGATCGCCTACCGCTGGCCTTTCTGGCAGCGGCAGGTGAACCTGACGGGAGAGGCTTTCTTCGAGGTGCAACGCCGGGAAAACAGCCCCTTCACCATACAAAGCGGCGGGGCAACCACTACCGTCCTCGGAACCTCTTTCAACGTGCGGGCCTATCCGGCTGAAAACAAGGTGGAGGTGGCGGTCAAAACAGGTACGGTGCAGCTGCAGGACCGGGATGAACCGGAAGAAAAGGTGGTACTGGAGGCCGGCAATGCCGGCGTATACCTGGAGAATGCCAGGGAAGTAATTAAATTCGACACTCCGACTGGAAACGCCGATGCCTGGAAAACGCGAGAGCTGAATTTTTATGATGCGCCTCTGCGTGAGGTATTGCAAACGTTGCAGCGGTACTATAAGGTGGAGATCGAAGTGGAAAATGAAACCCTTCTTCAGTGCCCCACCTTCGTATGGAACTCTGGTCCTAATCCCCAACTGGAAGAAACGCTGGCCATTCTGGAGACTTATCTCGAAGACGGTCGCTTTGAAAAGGTGGGCGAAGGGGCGTACATCCTGCGCGGCGAGGGATGTGAATAAGCTCAAACCCCGATGGTAATGCGAAACACCGGATTATTTACAGCATTGTTGCTCTTTTGTCTGGGACAGGCGGCTCAAAGCCAATCTGTGCTGGATCAGCCCGTCACTCTGGAGTACGCAGGTGAGCAACTGGAGTTGGTGCTGAAAGATATGACCACTGCTTACGGCATCCGCTTTGCCTACAGTAACGAATATGTCCCTGCCGATCGCTTTGTCGATGTGCATCTGATCAGGGTGCCGCTGCGACAGGCTTTGGATACGCTGTTTTTAAACACAGCCATCGTCTACAAAAGTGTAGGCAGCACCGTCATTCTCAAGGAGGACAAAGAAAAAGCAAGAGAACTGGAATTGCTCACCTCCGTGACGCCGGTACAGCCGGTGCCGCTGCAGGATGAGCGAATGGCCCGGGAACGCCTGCGGCTATCTACCCGGCTGCCTGACCTTGGAACGAGAGATTACGAGCAATTACCCGGTGGGGATCGCTTCCAGGAATTCGACCTGGAAAAGTACCTGATTGCCATGCTCGTAGCGGAGGAAGCTGCCCCTGCTGTTGAAACACCGGACGATCACGAGCTGATGCAGGTGAGTATCCTGCCCTTTTTGGGCACCAATGCCCATCGTAGTCACGAGGTGACCAACAACTTTTCGCTCAACGTCTTCTGGGGCGCCAACGGCGGTGTCGACGGCGTGGAGATAGGTGGCCTGGTCAACAGCATTACCAAGGATGTGAAGGGTGTTCAGATCGCCGGCTTCGGCAATGCCGTGGGCGGTGGGATGACCGGCACGCAGGTCGGGGGGGGCTTTAACACTAACCGCGGCTTTACCCAGGGCGTGCAGGTGGCAGGGCTGTTTAATTCCACCCGCTATACCGATGCCGTTCAGATCGCCGGATTGTTTAACCTTGCTGCGCAGGACGCCGCGGGCGCTCAGGTAGCCGGGCTGTTCAACAGCGGCGCCGGCAAGGCAGGCGTACAGGTGGCGGCCCTTTTTAACAGCAGCGGCGATACGACCCGCACGCAGATATCGACCCTGTTCAACGCCGCGGGCCACTTGCGCGGCAGCCAAATCAGCTTGCTCAATATGGCCCGGCATGTGGAGGGCTTCCAACTGGGACTGATCAACGTCGCCGATACCATCAGCGGTTTTTCACTGGGCCTGCTCAATTTCGTCAAGCGTGGCTACAACCGCTTCGAACTGAGCGGAAGCGAGATCCTGCACGCTAATGCAGCTTTCAAGTTCGGAACAAAGGGCTTGTACAGCATCCTGCACGCCGGCTCGCGATGGGATAAACGTCAACAGACTCTGGGAGAACAATCCCAATCCGGCGTATTTATGAGCTGGGGGCTGGGTTACGGTATAGGGACGGTTGCAACATTCAGCGAACGTAGCCACCTGAACATCGAAGCGGTAGCCATCCATGTCAACGAGATGGAAAAATGGACCCGGAAACTGAATCTGCTGACCCAGCTGCGACTGACGATCGACCGCCGCCTGGGTAAACGAACCAGCTTCTTTGCCGGCCCGGTGGGTAATCTGATGGTTTCCAGGCTGCAGGACCCCGAAACCGGGAACACCGGTTCCTCGATCGCCCCCTACGCCTTCTACGATGAAACGAGAGGGACGACGAACGTGAAAATGTGGGTGGGATTCCAAAGTGGGTTCCGCTTCTGAAATACGGATGCCATGCAATCATGAAATAACATTCCGTTTCCAATATGTTTTTTGACCTGAATAAGCCATGATCCTGATGCTGTGAACCGCCTTCAGCGCCGGAACGCTATGCCGTAGTGGTTATTGATAACCACGTACGGCCTGAGAGAACTATACCCTGAAATCATGAACTATTTCCGACTTCCGGGGTGGCCGTGCTATGCCCTTTGGCAAAAAATCTGATAAACAGGAAACACAGAAAACATGACGCCATGAGTCCATGGAACATGAAACAACATTCGAAAATCTAAAACTTCATTTACATGAAACGGTTGACATTGTTCTTTTCCGCATTATTCCTTCTGACACAACTCAGCGCCCAACACGAGTCGATCTTCGGGCGGGCTCGCGTAGTGGGTGCCTTCGGTGCACCGCTCATGGAAGTAGGCCTCAATAACGATCTCAGCACCTCTGTCGGCGGCGGCTTCGGTCTGGTGATCAACAGCGTCTTCCTGGGCGCCTACGGCATGGGTAGTCTCAACTTCGAACAACTCATCGAAACCGGCGACGTCGAGCAGCTCGATATGGGGCACGGGGGGCTCTGGGTTGGCTTTACGATAAGCCCGCACAGCGTGTTGCACCTCTACGGCAGCGGTCGCATCGGCTGGGGCGCGGTCAATGTAAGCCTGCGTGATCACACCCTGCACTACGACGACCTCGACAAGATCTTCGTCGCCACTCCCGAAATCGGGCTCGAGATGAATATCACCCGCTGGATGCGCGTGGTGGGCAGCATCGGCTACCGCTACGTGGAAGGCGTCAGCGAAAATCGCGGCTACAGTAACGAAGATTTCCGCGGCGCCGTCGTCGGCCTGGGGTTGCGACTGGGCTGGTTTGGGAATCGGAGGTACTAGTGCGCGGCGCACTAGAATCCGCTATTCGCTGCACATCGGACGAATCGCGGCGGCCAGCCTGGCTGGCCGCCGATTGCTCCCCGGAAGTCCTTCGGGGTAAAAAGCGGCAGGCGGCGAAGTGCTCGATTCAATCCGTCGACTTTTATCTACTGCAGTTGAGCAACACGTCGGCCAGCCGCGAAAGGTTGACAGCGAGTAGCATAGCCTTACTCAAACCCGGCAGAGGCTGGAAATAGCTGCGGGTTGCTCAAAAGCACTTCATTTTTCATTAAAAATAACGCAATTAACGATTCCGGCAGGACGCGTAGCAGCCGGATCCGACAACAAAAATCACTCAACCATGAAACAAGTAAAATGGATCTTTCTTTCCCTTATCACGGCGCTCTCTGTCAGCAGCTGTTTTATCGACATCGATGACGAGCCCGGCGATTCGGGCTGCCTGCGCGGCCAGGGCGCCATCATTACGGAGGAACTGCAACTGAACCGCATCGACGCCATCGACCTGAAACTGCCCGCTACGGTATACCTGCGCCAGGGCGACGAGCAGCGTGTGATAGTGGAGGGCCAGCCCAACATTATCGACTACCTGGAGCGCACCGTCAAGGGTGGCCTGTGGGAATTAGAGACTGATCGCTGTATCAGCGAAATGGAAGACCTGCGCATTTTCATTACCGTGCCTGAAGTCACCGCCGTCTCCATCTCCGGCACCGGTCAGATCGTCGGCGAATCGATGCTGACGGTTGATGACCTCGATATCGGCATCAGCGGCAGCGGCGATATCAGCCTGCAGTTTATGGCCGACGATGTACACACTTCCATCTCCGGCTCCGGCAACCTCCGCCTCGACGGTGAGGCCGACGAGATCGTCTTCCAGGTCTCCGGCTCGGGCGACCTGCAGGCCTTCGGGCTGAAAGCACGAAAAGGCGAGGTCAATATCTCCGGCTCCGGCGATGCGGAGGTGCACATCACCGAGGAGCTCAGCATCGTCATTAGTGGCAGCGGCGATGTGCTGTACCACGGCAGCCCCTCGCTCAACGTTTCTATCTCGGGCTCCGGCGAGGTGGTCGATGCGAATTGAAATTGCGTAAGGTTGCTTTTCATTTAATTTTTTTAGCATCAATCGCCTTTGGCGGCTCATCCCGACAGTATTCTTTTGAAAGTGCGTTCTCGGAAGGCCCCGCTCCGGCGGGACCTTCCTTTTGCGCTGTTCGCCATTCCCAGGCTAGCCCGGGATAAGCTGCCAACAGCCAACCACCGAGAACAGTACCGAACTTCCGTTCTACACCAACACCTTCCCCTCTATCTCCTCCACCATCCGCAACAGCTCCATGTTCTTGTTGTAAATGGCATTGAGGGCAAAGGGCTGGTTCCGCATGAGGTACTGGTAGACCTGCCAGTCAGTCGGGGGGGTAGGAACTTCGGGTACACGGCTGAAGGAAATCCATTCCAGCATGCCCTCATCACAGTAGGGCGGCGGCATGTGCGGGATATCGGCGATGTAAATATTTACTTGCCAGTTATAAGGGGTGGGGGAGGTCTCGATGAGCACGCCGCCGTAGCGTAGTTCGTCGAGCTGCAGGCCTGTCTCTTCCTGGGTCTCGCGGCAGGCGGCGCTGTAGGGGTCCTCGAAAGGCTCCAGTTTGCCGCCCACGGGTACGTAGCGGCCCGCGTTGGGCTCCTTGTTGCGCTTCAATAGTAAAAAATTCTCCTCGTGCCGCAAAACGACCATGGCGGCGCTGCGCTTTAATCCGGTGGGAAAGGACATAATGTTTGTTGGTTGTTGTTTTTTGTGGAAACACGGGGAGAGGGAGATGGTTGTGTATCCCTAAATCCTTTCTTTTACGAAACAGGCCGGTACGTGCTTTGACACGTACCGGCCTGTTTGTCATTGGTAAATTGTTGTTCTACAGAGGGTATCAGGCAATTACCGCTTTACCTCGCGATAGACGATGGCGCCCAGAAAGGTGAGCGGGAAACCGGCGATCAGGCCGGCGGTGAAGTGATCCATCAGGAATCCGAGCAGCAAACCGATGACCAGACCGATGATGATCAAAAAAGGAAGCTTAGCGGATCGGGAAGCAACAGAGTTTTTCATTAATTTTGGTGTTTTAGGTGAATTGGCTGAATGAATTGAATTTAAGTTGCAGGGATGCAGTGTAATTCGGAAGATAGTTCGGTAAAAAAAGCAAAAATATCGACGAACTGACTTTTATTTTGAATTTTGAGTTGTTTCTGCCTTTTTATTTTATCGTAAAGCGTGGTGCGCTAATGTCTCGCTTTATGATATGACATCTGTCAGGGCCCGTTGTTTTGGATTTTGGCGCCAGCCAAAATTCAAAAGGACACATATTTGCCCACATTCTGAAAAAGTTGTATCTTTGCGTCCTAATTGAAAAAAGAGGATCATGAAAAAAGATATTCATCCGGACAATTATCGTACGGTGGTATTTAAGGACTTCTCCAGCGGGGATGCCTGGCTGTCGCGCTCCTGTGCGCCCAGCAAGGAAACCATTGAGTGGGAAGACGGCAACGAGTACCCGCTTGTTAAACTGGAAATTTCCAGCTATTCGCATCCCTTCTTTACAGGGAAGATGAAATTCGTAGACACCGCCGGCCGTATCGACAAGTTCAATAAGAAATTTGCCAAGTCGCGCTTTGCTAAAAAGGAAGAGGAAGAATCCGAATCCGAAGAATCCGAGTCCTGAAGTCAAAGCCACGAGGAGCAAGAACCCAAAAGTCCCTTTCAGCACTGATTGGGGCTTTTTTTACGTGAGTAAAACCTTGAAGGTTTCCTAAATATAACCCATCAAAGGACCGACCAAGACCTATGGCCCATATTATGCTTTTCGACGATCAGATTCGGGATCATCTTCTGCCGTTCACCTTCACCCGGCCCGTTGGTGAACTGCGTATCGGCGCCCTGACGATACGGGAAAAGTGGGAGCGCTGGATGGATATGCCCGTCTGTTTTATCACCCAGGACTATCTGGCCAGGAAGTATCCTATCGATGAGGCCGAGGAAAGCTTCATTATCAACGGTTCTGTGTTGCCCTCACCGCAACTGTGTGCGCTGCTGCGTCAAATGGAGTTCGGAGAGGCCTTTCTGGACGGCGATCAGCTGATCGCTGCCAAGCTCAGCGCAAAGCAGCTCGATCAACTGGTGGAAGAGGAATACTTTGAGGAAGTACATGGCTTTGACCTGGAAAATACGGAGTATGTACAGATCAAACACCTCTGGGACCTTTATGGTAAAAACGGCTACGCCATCGAGCAGGATTTCGAGCTGTTGACCCGGGGGCGTAAATCGGAAGAACTGCCCCCGAGCAACCAGCTGATCGGCGATCCCGCTCGCCTTTTCATCGAAGCCGGTGCCCGCGTGGAAGGTTCGCTGATCAATGTGAAGCACGGGCCGGTATACCTCGGCCGCGAGGCGGAGGTGATGGAGGGCTGCCTGCTTCGCGGTGGGCTGTGCATCGGAGCAGGGGCCACCCTGAAGATGGGAACGAAGATTTACGGCCCTACGACTATCGGACCGCACTGCCGGATAGGAGGGGAAGTGAAAAATTCGGTGTTCTACGGCAATTCCAATAAATCGCACGACGGCTATCTTGGGAATTCCGTTATCGGCGAATGGTGCAACCTGGGGGCGGATACCAATGCCTCCAACCTGAAAAACACTCTTTCCGAAGTCAAATTGTGGAATTATCAAACGGAGTATTTCAAGCCCACCGGCGAGCAATTCTGCGGGTTGTTTATGGGCGACCACAGCAAGTGCGGCATCAATTCCATGTTTAACACCGGAACGGTAGTCGGGCTGTGCGCTAATATTTTTGGTGGTGGATTTCCGCCGCGTTTTATCCCTTCCTTCACCTGGGGCGGCGCCGGCGGGCTGCAGTCCTACGAAGTGGATAAGGCTTTTGAATCCATGGAGCGAATGATGGCCCTGCGCAACCTCGAGCTCGGCTTGGAGGACCGCCTCATCCTGCTTCGGATTTTTGAGGATACGGCCCGGTACCGGGGGGAGGAGGTGTAGGAAATAAGAAATAAGAAGTCTGAAATATTATCCGACCCGTTCCACTTGAAAAGCGGGATGGGTGAGTGGAAATCCGATAGTCAATCGCTTTTTTATGCAGCAACCCTGGTGGAAAGTCTGGCTTAGTTACCTGATGGAGTTGCACGTTGAAAGCGCTGCCAGCTCGTATAATCCTCATTTGTACGTCAGTCTCAAAAATGGCCGTTATCAACTCAGCACCGCTCATGCTGTTTATTCCTACGAAGACCTGTATTCCAATTTTCGTCGCGCCTTTAAGGTTACTGATCTCGATAAGCTGCCCGGCGGGGAAGTACTGGTGATGGGACTCGGATTGGGTAGTATCCCGCTAATGTTGGAACAGACCTTTCACAAAGACTACCGTTACACCGCTGTAGAAGTTGACGAAGCTGTCCTTCACCTGGCTCAAAAGTACGTACTCGATGATTTGGAGTCCAGCCTCGAAGTAATACAGGCCGACGCTTATGTCTTCGTCGAACAATGCTCTACGACCTTTGATCTTATCTGTATGGATATTTTCCTCGACGATACGGTGCCTACCAAATTTGAGGAACCTGCTTTCCTTGAAAACCTGCGCGACCTGCTCAACCCCGACGGACTTCTTCTCTACAATCGCCTGGCCGCGAGTAAAAAGGATAAGCGTCGCAGCCGCCTGTTCTATGAGCGGCAATTTCTCCCCGTTTTTCCCGAGGCGACTTTTCTGGATGTGGGAGGCAACTACATCCTCTTCAGCCGGAAAACGATGCTGGAGTGAACAACCTCGAACCAACCCTACCTCTCCCCCCGGTCCACCTCATGATAATGCATGGCGTTGCGCCAATGAGCAGCCAGATTGAAAACCAGGAGGATAGCACCCTGTATACAGAGGGCGAAGCCCATACCTGCGCTGAAAGGCTGGCGCGATATCACGCCGCCGGCCAGGGCCAGCAGAATGCCCAAGGCGATGAAGAGCAGTATGACCAGGCGCTGCCGGTTTAAAAAACCTTCTAGCTTCTCGCAGCGCTCTTTTTCCAGGTTGCGAAAGCGCTGCGGAGAGCGCTGCAGCAGTGGCGGCAGCTCGCGTTCCAGCCGGCGCGTACGCAGCAGCAGACGTCCGCCTGACCATAGGTGCAGGATCGCCAGTATGCCACCAGATAGCCCCAGCCCCTGCCGGAAGCCTCCCGCGAAACGCAGGAACAGCCAGGCGCTGAGCGCCATGGTCAGGATGCCGAAAAGTATCCACAGGGCGGCGGCCCGTTGTTCGGATCGAAGATAGTCAAGCAGGCGTTGTTTCATGGAATTGAATAGTATTTGGTTGTTTGCAACTGCGGGGAACGCCGTGGCGGGAATAGATTTTGCTTGGTGAAAAGTTTAACAAAGCACAACCTGCCCTTGTTTTTTTGTGATAAATAGATTAAATTTTAACCAGCTGAGCGCACTCTGCCGGAAGGTAGAAGGTTTAGTCAGCACCCAGCACTGTGTTTCCCTGCATTGGACATTCATACTTTAAACATCTTTTTAATCCTTCGATGATGAATCGAAAATGTCAGGAGTGCGGCGAGGCCTTTGTCGGCCGGGCGGATAAGAAGTATTGCTCCGTACAGTGCCGTAGCAGTTACAATAATCGTCTTAACAGCGATGCGAGCAATTTCATGCGCAATGTCAATAATATTTTGCGCAAAAACCGGCGTATTCTCGCTCAATTCAACCCATGCGGTAAGGCCATGGTGCATCGCGGCAAACTCATCGAACGCGGCTTTCGCTTCGGCTATTTCACAAACGAATATGTCACCCGGTCGGGCAACGTCTACCGCTTTTGTTACGACCAGGGCTATCTGGAAATCGAAGAAGGAATGCTGGCCCTGGTAGTGCGCAAAGCCCATGTGGATTGAGTGTGTCCGGGTTAAATTTCTAAAGCAATCGCGCCGACAGTCGTGAAGTCTTAACTTTTACACTCCTGAATCTATCGTTTCAGTATCTTAAACGCGATATCCCTTCCCATGCCCTGGAAGATAGCCAGGTTGATCCAGGCGTAGGCCAGGTGTTCAAGAGCCTGCACGCGGTCCTCGCCGCCGAAGTCGTAGCACTCCGCAAAGCCGGCCGCTTTGGAGAGCAGCTGGGCGGTTTCCTTGGCGCGTGCGCTGTCACCTGCGACGAACATATCGGCCGCTGTATCTCCGTAACGGGGGTTCTGCATATTTTCAAATCCCGTCGTGTTGAAGCATTTGGCCAGTTCGGCGCGGGTTAGGTCCCGAAAGACGTGAAAGGCAGTAGGATAGGGGTCGGGAGCTTTGGTGACGGCGTTGGTCGCATCGATGAGCACCTTGCCGCTCAGATCACCGAGTTGGTCGGCAATAGCTACTGAGGCGTGGGCTGGAGTGGCGACGAGGACGACCTCAGCCGCCTGCGCCGCCTCGGCAATGGTGGCGGCTTCGATGAGCCGGTGTTCGAGAAGCCGCAACACCCGGGCATCTTCCGGATTGCGGGCACCGATGATGATTTCGTTCCCCTTGTCGGCCCAGTTGCGCGCCAGTGCGCCACCGACATTGCCGTGTCCAATGATAGCGATTTTCATAACTTTGGTTCAGGTTTGGTTTTGCACTGAAGAATGATGGAGCAGCCTGCCCCCTCTAATCTACGAATAAATAGAAGCGCTTCCACTCTTTTTACGTTTCCTGTGGTCGGTAAAAAAACTCTTCCCGCACGATTTTGCCGTCTTCCACTTCGTACACGGCGATTTCATCCATTGTCGTGCGTTCACCCGTTTCCTCCGGTGTCACATCCATGGTATAGCGTAAAGCGAAGTGGTGGACGCTGATGATGGGCGCGGATACATTGATAGCGTGCAACTCGTGCTTGTCATTGAACCATTTGGCTTTCCCCCGAATGGCTTCGATACCTTCCGCTTTTTCTGGCTCGCCATAAGGTTCTATGCTGACGATATCCTCGCTGTAATAAGTGTTGATGGCCTCCATGAATTTTCCTTGTCGGACCAGAGCGGTCAGCCCTTCTGCTACATCTTTAATTTTCATGCCTGTCGGTTTTAATAAGTAAGTATTGCTTTTATGCATATAGTCAATAAACGATTCAGGTTCAATAAGAGGGCCGGAACTGCGAATTATCCTCACAAAAGGTGACAAATCGCATTGCTGAAACCCCGGTAGAGGATTAGCTTTTCAGCCGGTCCGGTTATTGATCTTTTTTTGTAAGTGTAAGAAAGTACGGGGCCGTCCTTTTGATTACAGTGGGAAAACGAAAAATCGGGTTAATTAGTGATTTTTGGAATAAAAGGGAGTTTAGGGCTGTTTTTAGTACTTTTGTTTTGGCTAAATAGTGATCATTAAAATAAAGCATCATGAAGGCAAAAAGCATTGATTATTCGTCCGGCCAGTTGATATCGCTGGTGATTCTCCGGATGCTCATCGGCTGGCACTTTCTCTATGAAGGCGTTGTCAAGCTGTGGAATCCGAGCTGGTCGGCCCGTGGCTATCTGCTGGATTCGGAAGGTCCGGCTGCCGGTTTGTTTTACTCTATGGCCAACAATCCGGATGTAATGAATGTCGTCGATACGCTCAATGTTTGGGGGCTCGTGTTGATTGGTTTGGGTTTACTGCTCGGGGCGCTTTCGCGTTGGGCGGCGATAGGAGGTATCGTCCTGTTGGCGTTTTACTACCTCTCCCATCCGCCGCTGGTCGGCGTCGAGTATGCCCTGCCCAGTGAGGGTAGCTATCTGCTCGTCAATAAGAACCTTATCGAGCTCTTTGGACTGGCGGTTATCGTGGCTTTTCCTACGAGCAAGATCATCGGCCTGGACCGGCTGATCGCCAAGGCCATGAACCGGGAGGTGCCGGAAGAAGCAGCGGCTAAAACGGAATCTACCGAAAGAGAAAAGGTATCCGCTTAATTTAAATAAATGTCAACAATGGAAAATAATAAAGATAAAAAGCAACCCGAAGGAGGACAACAGATCAACCGGCGGGACATCATCCGCGGCCTGGCCGCGCTGCCCGTGCTAGGTGTCTTTTTCCTGGGTGCATCGGCAAAGAAAAGCTCCGACGAATCGCTCAAGCAAAGAATCCTGGAAGAACTCAATGTCGAAGCTACACCACCGCCACCCAGCGGCTCTATGGCCGGCGATCCGATTCGCCTCGGGATCATCGGGTTTGGTATTCGCGGCGAGCAGCTCATGCGCGCCCTGGGCTTCGCTTCCAAGGAGTGGAAGGAACAGATGAAAAAATCCGCTCTGGAAAACCCGAAGGATTCCCGACTGAAGGACTTCCTGTCTCAGGAAAACCTAAATGTGCGCATCACCGGCGTCTGCGATGTTTTTGATGTTCACGCCGAACAGGCTATCGAAGCGGGCACGATAGACGGCAACAAGCCGAAGCGCTATCGCCACTACCAGGAAATGCTGGAAAGCCCGGATATCGACGCCGTCGTTATTGCCACGCCCGATCACTGGCATGCGCCAATGGCCATCGCCGCTGCTCAGGCCGGCAAGCATGTCTACGTAGAGAAGTGTATGACCCACAAATTTGACGAAACCTTCGAGCTCTACGATGTCGTCAAAAACTCCAATATAAAATTCCAGGTTGGTCATCAACACCGGCAGACACAGAGCTTCCTGACTGCACAGGACATCATCAAGAAGAACGTGCTCGGTCATATCTCGCTGGTAGAAACCAATACCAACCGCAATAGCGACAACGGCGCCTGGCAGTACCCGATCCACGAGAAAGCGAGCCAGCAAACGATCGACTGGCAGCAGTTCATCGGCAATGCACCGCAGATTCCGTTCAATAAAGAACACTTTTTTCGCTGGCGCAAATGGTGGGCCTACGGTACCGGCCTGGCCAGTGACCTGCTGACGCACGACTACGATCGCATCAACTGCGTGCTCAACATGGGCATTCCTAAAACAGTCATGGCTTCCGGCGGAATCTATACCCATCGCGACGGCCGCACCGTACCAGATGTATTCCAGGTTAATATGGAATTCCCCGAGTTCATCTCGGGCACCAGCCAGGAACCGGGTAAGGAGAAGGGGATGACTTTTGTCTACAGCGCTACCCTGGGCAACCAGTACAGCCGCCCGACCCTGCTGATGGGGCACGATGCAACTATGGAACTGGGCAATGCCCTCTTCGTCTATCCCGACGCTCGCTCTACGCGCTACCAGGAGATGCTGAACAAAGGCACCATACAGCCCGGTACCCCCATGTACGCTTACGATCCGGCGGCCTCGGGCGTCGACGCAGTGACCAGCGCCACGGCCAAGTACTTCGCCGATAAGGGACTGCTGTATACTTACCGCGACGGCAAGCGTGTCGATTCCACCTCCCTGCACATGCGCGAATGGCTGAGTACGATCCGCCACGGCGGCACACCGAGCTGTGGCATCGAACCGGGCTTCGAAGAAGCGATCTCCGCCCTGATGGCCTGTGCTTCCTACCGCCTCGGCAAACGCATTGGCTGGGATCATGAAAAACGCGAACTGGTCAACGTCAGCGATGACGAATTGCTCGAAATCGGTATGATGACCGACAAAAAAATGGCCATGATGTAAAGTGAATAAAAATGGGTTTTTATCCAGTTTGGGAGAATATTTAGCAACCGCGCTTTCCCCGAGCTGGGTAAATATCCATTTTTAATTTTGAAGTAATTCAGACTTTTCTCGCTGGCCTATCAAAAATGTCTTTTCGCTATATTTTGGACTTCTTGTTCGTTACGTAGCGCTGCTGTGCGCCTCAAAAGAAGCCCAAAATGGAACGAAAATTCTGTTTTCCTTGCTCCGCCGAAGCGGCTACGTGAAGGCGCAGCCGGCTGCAGCATAAAAGTCTAAACCACTTCTTTTTAAAAAAACCTTTTGAATGAGAATAAGCTTATCTGCTCTGGTCTTATTAGGAATATGGCTGTTTGTATCTAACTGTGAAAGTGAAAAGACAGTGGATCCGGGAGCTAAAATTAAGTTCGACACCGATGTGCTCAACGCTCAGGGGCTACAGGGACCTCCCGACGGGCTGCGCTCCTTGTCCTATGAATTTTGTGTCCCAAAAGACGATGTCAAGCTGGAACAAGTGAAAAGAATAGATCCAAGCATTCGGTTCCAGGGTGGATCACCCGGCCGTATCGGATGTACGGAAGAAGAGGTGCTGGCTATCGGCAATACGCACCAGGACAACTTTAAGGAAATACTTCTGGAAATTGCCCGCCTCGAGTACATCGAAGAAATCCGGGAAGTACATTTTGAATAAACCGAAAGCGAAAGGTTTTTCCAGGAGGGGGTAAAGCTTCTGTATGGCGATCTCCTGCTTGTGCTATTTCTTCTCCACAATAGTTCCGTTCTCAAGCTGTTCGTAAAAAGCTTCGATATACTTCTTGATGTCCCATCGTGATGACTTGCTCAGCAACTGGAAGGAGTCGATGGTATCCATAATGGCTTTCCGTTTAGACTGGAAATGGGCAATGGTTTCCTCCAATTCTTTATCTGATTCGGCCATACCCAGAAAAACCCGCTGGCGGACATTGCTGATGCCCTTGGTTTGATCGGGTCTGGCATAGCTGGCGTCGACCAGCCCTGAAAAGTCGAAATCATACGGAGCACCGTAAAATTTGCCGGTTTCTTCATCCTTTAATAGTTTGAGGTTGCGGAGCATGGCCAGCGACCAGTCGGAGTTGCCGATCATGTATTGGAAAAGAGAAAGAATACGAAGGTTGTCTTTCTTAAAGCTGCTTTCAGGCTGGGAATAACAATCTTCACAAAGCTCGGCATCCAGCCGCGCCGCCAGTTCTTTTTCATCTTCCAGAAGGATGCCGAAACGCTTTTTCCGGATTCTGTTTTCACGGTCAATGTATTTAATCTGCAGCAGTTGGGTGCGGTAATAAACGGGCGAAATGACCTCGTACAGCTGGTAAGCCAGGTATTCTCTCAACAGGTTTTCACGGCTTCCTTTTTCATTGCTACAGTGGGTCACCAGTTTTAGCTCATCGTGCTTCTTGTAATTCCGGGCCTTCAGTTCACTTTTATTAAAATTAATCTTGACCGGAGGAAAGGTGCATACCCGTCGGCGAAAACGACCGCGCGGGCGGATTTTCATCTCCCAGGTCTGTTCGTTTCCTTCAGCATCTTCAAAGGTGATGGTTGCCGGTTGGTAATTTTCCGTTTTAATATTTGCCTCCAGCTGCTTAATATCTGTTTCCAGCTCCACTTTAAGCACTTCCTGGTGATCATGCATAGCTTCGAAAATGCTTTTCGGCTCGGTGCTGTCCGGGGGGGAGAAAAGGATGAAACTGATTAACAAGGGGATCAGGGTATTCATCATAGCGGTTTAATTTTTTAACGGGGATAGTCTCTTAATCAGTAAAACTACAAGATGCAATTTTTCCCTTAATTCCTTCAAACAAGATCGCTTGAGAATTTGGGAAAAGTCGGGGGAAGAGCTAAAAGCCCGAATGCTGATTTATCGTTGTTCATCGGCGATGAGCTGTTCGTATTCCGGAGCGATATTATTCATGTATCTAAAAAAGGAGTCCAGGTATCGCTTCAGGTAATTCCGGGATTTTTTGGAGAGGTAGTCACATGCTTCAATGATCCGGTATAATTCCTCTTTTTGGGACTGGAAATCAGCGAAGGCTTGTTGAAGTGCTGCGGCGTCATGTTCGAAGCCGAGATAAACGCGTTCCCGTACCGATTGGATGCCCAATGAGGCCGGAAGCCGCACATAGTGGGGGTCGACAAAGCCCGAAAAGTCAAAGTCATAGGGCACGAGATAGTATTTTCCCCCATCCCGGGGTTTGAGCATTTTCAGGTTTTTCAGTATCCTGACCGACCAGTCGGCGTTGCCGATCATGAACTGGAAGAGATCCAGGCGCACCAGATATTGCTGATCAAAGCTATCCTGAGGCATGGAGTAGCAGTCTTCACACAGCTTGCTGTCATAGCCGTCGGCCAGTTCTTTTTCATCCTCGATAATGATGCCGTAGTGGGTCATGGTTTTTCCCGTGACTGAATCAATATATTTGACTTCCACCAATTGGGTCCGGTAGCTGATGCTGAAGAGTTCGTGGAATAACTTGTAGGCGACATACTCCCGCAGCAGGTAGTCCTCTCCCCGCCAGTTGCCGAAGCAGTGTGTGACGAGTTTGAGGTTGTTGTGTTTTTTTAGCCCTCTTTCTTCCAGGTCATCTTTATAGAAATTGATTTTCAGCGGTGGAAAATCGCAGGTCATCCGCCGGTAACGGCCGCGAACATTTAACTCAATATCCCAGCTTTCCCGGCTGCCGTCTGCAGCGGTAAAACGAAAGGTTGCCGGAAACTCTTCCTCATCGCGGCGGTGAGCTTCTACCTCCTCCATACTGAATTCCAGCTCTATGACTTTGAGGTTTATCCCTTCTTCGTAGAGCAGGTCAAAGGCTGTGTTCATGGAGTCGGGGGTAGCGCAGAGAAGAGTAGGAAAGCTAGTGGTAATAATCAGGAAGGTGGAGAATGCAAGGTAATGTGTCATTGTTTAAAAAGTATTGGTTTAAAAGTGGGGCAATAAAGCTCGCGTCGCCGTAATTTTGGTTGAATTCATGAAAAGCATCGACTAACATGGGCAAGAAAGGTCGTTGCTCCTGGGCTCAGCATTCTTTGATCCGGTTTAATATTTCTTTAACAGCCAAAGATAGCCTGAAAAACCAAACGGTATATTGCAAAGCAACGTTTCCGCTCCTATCTTTGTCTTTTAATCAGATGCCTGGCTGCGCTATTCATTTTAACAAGGTAGTGGCAATCATCCGAAGATAAACTTTGCTCCATGGGCCAACGTAAACGACAACTGGCGGCGATTGTTTTTACAGACATCGTTGGGTACGCTTCCCTGATGCAGGAGGATGAGCGGCGCGCTATGGAGCTCCGTCAGCGTCACCGCGCCGTTTTTGATACTTTGACACCGAAGCACGGCGGACGCATTCTGCAGTACTACGGTGATGGGACTTTGAGTATATTCAACAGCACGGTATCTGCCGTGGAATGCGCTGTGGAAATGCAGCGCGAGTTCAGTCAGAATCCCCGCGTGCCGCTCCGCATCGGTATTCACACCGGCGATATCAGCTATGACGATACCGATATATTCGGTGATGGCGTCAACGTCGCCTCCCGTATCGAGCCCTGCTGTATCCCCGGTGGGGTGTATATCACCGGCAAAGTCTACGACGATATCAAAAACCACGAGTGGTTACGGAGCCGTCACCTCGGTGACTTTACCTTCAAAGGCATCGAAACACCTATTCGCCTTTTCGCCATTGAGAATGAAGGCCTTGCCGTTCCGGGGGAGGAGGATCTTTTGCGCCTTCGGGATTCCGATGCCAAGCTGCTTCGTATTACCACCCACCCACCTGTCTCCAGACCGCTCATTCCGGAGCGTATCCGTCAGATAGCGCTGATTTCTATTCCCATTCTTCTGTTCGGGCTGCTGTTGCTCAACATTTTTGACCGCACCGATTCAGGGCCTGCCGGCCGGCGGGCTTTCCTCAATCAGCCGGAAACTTCGATTGCCGTGCTTCCCTTCGATAACCTGAGCGGGGAACCCGATCACGAGTATTTCAGCGACGGAATTACCGAAGATATACTCGCCCTGCTCTCGCGTATTGAAGGATTAAAAGTAGTGTCGAGCAATTCCATTATGCTATATAAAGATACGAAAAAAGGCCCATTGGAAATCGGACAGGAACTTAACGCCGATCACATCCTGGAAGGTAGTGTGCAGCGCAAGGGCGGCAAGGTGCGCATATCCACCCAATTGATCGATGCCCGCAATGCCGACGAAGTGTGGGCCAGCACCTATGATGAAGAAATTGATGACATCTTCCATTTGGAAAGTGAGATGGCCCGGGATATTGCCAAAGCCCTGCAACGCCGCTTTTCGGAAAGAGACCGGGCGGCACTCTCCAAACGTCCTACCAACAGTATTAAGGCATACGAGTTTTATCTCCGCGGAAGAGAGTACTATAGCGAATACACCCGGCCGGGTAATGATCGTGCCATCAGCCTTTTCAAAAGGGCGCTACAGGAAGACCCTGCCTTTGCCCAGGCCTATGCCGGGCTGGGTGATGCGCTGGCCCAGAAGGCTTTTATGCTGAATATGGACGCGCCGCTGCTCGACTCGGCCATCGCGATGAGCACGCAGGCTATTCATCTGGACCGCGAGCTTTCCGAAGGATATAAGGCCCTGGGACTGGCGTACCACTACCGGGGATGGTACGAGAAAGCTCTGGAGGAGTACCGGAAAGCGGTAGAGCGCAACCCAAATAACAGTATGGCGCTCAATAATATCGGCGTTATATGCCAGGAACAGGGCAAGGTGGCGGAGGCCATCAAGTGGGCCCAGCAGGCTCTGCGTATCAACCCGCGGGCCAATTGGTCGACCCTTAATCTGGCCAGAATGTACTATGTGATCGGGGATGACAAACGGAGCCTGTCTTTACTCGAGCGCGGGTTGAAACAAGATCCCGGCTTTATGCCTTTCCAGGAACTGAGCGCCACGGTATATCTGCGGCAAGGGGATTTCGCTTTCGCAAAAGAACTGGCACTCGATATACTCGCCGACGCCTCCAACGAGCCAGCGGGATATCAGCTAATGGGAGAAATCTCTCTGATGGAAAACAAACTGGAAGAGGCCAAGGCATTTTTCCAGGAAGCAAAATACCTAAGCGAAAAGTATGAAACGGAGCAGGACCCGCTGCTCAATGAATTGAACCTGGCCTACGTAGAAATTGAAACGGGGAACAGCGTGATCGGTCGCACCCGCCTGCAGGCGCTGCTGAGCAATTTACAGGAAAAAGCGATGAAGCTGGAAAAACCCTCTTACGATATCGCCGTCAGTATGGCTTACTCCATACTCGGGAGTAGGGAAGAAGCATTGCAGTGGCTGGAACGTGCTATCGCCCATAACTGGCTGGACTACCGCAGTGCGCAAACGCATCCCTTTTACGAAAATCTCCGAAATGACCCTCAATTTCAAGAGTTCATGCAAGAAATTCGTCACCGCATAGGACGCTATCAGAAAGAAGTGGCGAAGATGGAAGCAGGTGGATTGATGAGTTGAAGTTGAGCGGTGGAAAAGTCGAAACCGCGGCAGTACCCTCCCCGGTTCTCTTGTCTTCTTGCTGGTCAAGCCGGCTCATTCCTCCGGCACATAGGGCTCAATTACCTGCAAATACTCTTTACAGCGTTGGGCCATCTGCCGGCCGTAGAAAGAACTGGCCGGTAATTCAGCGATGATATCCTGCGCGCGCAGGAGCAGGCGCCTCATTTGCCCAAAGGCGCTTTGCAAAGTAGCCTCATCCGTTTTCTCATATACGTTTTGATAGAGAGCGGCCGCCTGATTGATAAGGGCGTTGACGTGTAGTTCCCGCTGCCAGTTGTAGAGCGTATCGGTGTATCGTCGTGCTTTTTCGCAGTGCTCGATTACCCGGGATTGCAAGATTATCAAGGTGTCTAGAGAGCGATCCGGCGGTAATTGGTCGATACTGTCAGTCAGGTCACCGGCGTAGTCCATGTATATATGGCCTAATTCGCGGCGGTTATCATCGGTGGGATGAAAGTCGTAGGCTTTGCGGGCCTCCCACAGGCGTTGTTCACTGCGCGGCAGGGACCGCCAGTGCCGGATGCTGTCGGCAAAGTGAAAATTGCCATTGCCACGGGCAAGGTGGACGCTGATGGAGTCGGCAGGCTGTTGAAAAGTAGGGACGTCAACCGGCCGTCCGAGCAGTTGCCACATCGGAACCTGTGGAAGATGGTTGAGCACGAATTGCTCCGGAGCGGTCAGAAAATAGGTTTCGCGTTCCGTTTGCACAAATTGATTGCCGCGTTGTACCTGGCTGGCGCCCCAGGTAGCGTCGAGCAGACGCCACCGGTCTTCGAGCCGGATGGCGTTCCAGGCGTGGTCGGGGTGCTGCATATTGGGGGATGTGGTCAGTGTGCCTTTGCTGTATCCCGAGACGACCTCGCAGTCCAGGCCGGCACGGGCGCACATGGCTTTAAAGAGCTGGCTGTAACCAAAACAAATAGCCTGCTGCCGGCGCAGGATGTCGGTGTTATTTCGGTTAATGCGCTGCCGTCCGGAGCGGAAAGCGTCCTCATCATAGCGAATGTGGTGAGTGATCCAATAGTAAATGGCACGGGCCCGCTCCACTTCGTTTTCCGCTTTGGAAATCAGGTAATCGGTTAGCGCCGGCAGCTCCTGAATAAGATCTTTTGGAGCACGCCTGGCGTGCCGGTCAATAGCTTCGAAATCTGCCGGCGACTCCTGGGTGAGTCCGGGAAGAAAGGATAAAAGCAATAAAGTCAGAAACCAGTACCTTTGCATGATAACGTTCTTTTTCACAGCTGGTTGGTATATTTACAGCGCAGGAGCCCGAAAGGTTCCGGCAGAGGAGGCTCTGATTGCCTAGCGGAGATTAGTAGAAAAAGATCGCGCTCTGGTAGGAATAATTAGAGCGATTGCCAAAGAGGAATTAATCTGTTCCTCAACAGATTATCCATTGAAAATCAACGTCCGTCCAGGCGCTAATTTACAAACCTGACGATCGAGCCTATGCAAACCTTTTTACTTCAAATCGCGAAATTGCTTTTCCTGCTCCTTTTGCCCTTTGTGGCGCTCATCCGGGGCAGTGTTTTCTTTCACGAGCAGTACCACCTCAACGGTTGGATGGCGCTGTTGGGCGGCGTCGGTGTCAGTGCAATGATTATTTTCATTTATATGGTGTATTGGCAAGGCAGCATGGCCGGCAAATTGGGCACCGCCCGTAGTTTGCGCCGCCGCTACTGGTTATCCGTATCTCTGGTACTGGTGTACTGCTTCCCGGGACTGTTGTACCTCTCGGCCACCAACGCCAAACACGAAGAGGTGCGCAGCGAATACCACAGTCTGCATCCTATCCTGCGGCTGGGTATCAGCACCCTGGTCTTTCTCGATCAGGACCTGTTGCTTACCGACGCCAACCGCTTTCCCGATGATTACCGCCGCATGGGGCTCGCCACTAAAAGTCATTCCTTGCACTACCGGCAGCGCAGCGGCTTCGCCCATGCCGTCGATATTAGAACGATTGGTCACCATGAACTCCGCAATCGGCTTGTCGAAACCTACTTCCGGATAATGGGCTTTCGCACGCTTCGCCACGTGGGTACCGCCGATCACCTGCACGTCTCGCTGATGAGTCACGACCGGCCGGGAGGAATATAGGAAAGCCTGACCTTCAGTTTTTTAAACCGTGTAAAACATTTCGGTGTATAAGGCGGAGGGGATGAGCTTGTTGATTGGGTTGCCGTTGCGGTCAGTCAGAATATTATCCTGCTTGAGCCACTGTAGAAATGCTGACCACTTTTTTGGTCGCATGCTTCCCCATGGTTTTTCCTTTTCGCGATAGTACGGTGTGATGTAGCGCTGGCTTTCCACAACGAAATCTTGGTCTTGCAGACTGGGATGGCGAGCCGTTTCGATGAGGAGCTCGGCGGCGTCTTCGGGATGTGCTTCGGCCCATTCAAAACCACGGCGGGTAGCGGCGAGGAAGTTCTCGGCAAGCTGTCGGTTTTCATGGAGAAAGATCTCGTGGGCGAGCAATACGGGGCTGTATCCATAGGGGATGCCATAGTCTTCCATCCGGAAGGCATTGAGCGCTATGCCGCGTCGGCGGGCTTCCACGCCCTCCCAGGGCAGAAATACCCAGGTGGACTCGGCTTTTCCTTCCAGTAAGGTATTCCAGATACCAAGCATGGGAGGATTGATGATTTCAATATTTCCCATCCCACCATCGTTGCGAATCATTTGTCTGACAATATGGTCCTCAAAGCGGGCGTCATAAGAGGCGTAACGTTGTCCGTCGAGCTTTCGAGGCCGGTCGATGCCGGAATCTTCCAGCGTGACGATAGCGCTGGCGTCACGCGCCAGAATGGCGGCTACCGCAACAAGGGGAACCGAAAGCTCCGTGGTGCGGTAACTAATGATACTTTCCGTAGGGGCAATACCGAATTCTACCTGCCGGGAGGCCACCCGCCGGGCAGGGGTGGTCTTGTAATCATCGACGTCCGGGGATATGATATCCAGTATGATACCGGCTTCCAGGTAAAATTCCTTGGCCAGGGCAACATAAAATCCGGTGTGATTGGTATTGGGCGTCCAATCCAGGGCAAGTCGTATAGTGGAATGCATAGATGACTTTTTTCTCTATGACAAGAAGGGAGGAATTATGTTCGCCGGAAAGCAGCTGAAAATATTTCCACTCCTGCTTATCGAGCCCTACGCCTCACTCGCCCATCTCTGCAGTCCTCAGTTCCGGCAGCATAGGCGCATTTTTGTCCTGGTAAGGCGCCAGGTTTTTGAGGATAGTATCCAGCAGCTGTATGGCCTGCCGGATATAGGGGCCTTTGTTGAGCATGACGCAATCGGCGCGCTGGGCCATAGCGGCGTCGGTGATTTCGGCGCGGGAGGGTATCCCGCGTTTGGCGAGGTTTTCTAGGACCTGGGTGGCCCAGATGTCGGGCAGATGCGCGGCCCGGCAGAGAAAGAGGATTTCTTCCTGTACGCGGCCGATGTTGGTCCAGCCCGCTTCGATGGCCAGGTCGCCGCGGGCGATCATGACGCCGACAGGGGAGACCTGCATTGCCTCGAGTAAAATATCGGTGAGATTATTAAAGCCGCGCTGGGTTTCAATTTTCAGGATGATGCCGAGGCGGTCACGGGCGCCGAGGCGGTCGATTTCTTCAATCAGCTCGCGTACGTCCTGGGCGCTGTTGACGAAAGAGAAATTGACGACATCGGCGTGTTGGGCGACAAACTCAAGGTCCCCGCGATCCTTCTCGGTCAGGCCGCTGATGTGCAGGTCGCTGTTGGGCAGGTTGATCCCCTTATCGGCGCGCAGCTTACCGCCTTTGGCGGGCGTCTGTCGTATTTCAATTAACATTTCTTCCGGTGAGACCTCGCGGATGACACCTTCGATCTTTCCGTCGTCGAAGAGGATGGGTTCGCCGGCTTTCACCTGGGAGAAGACTTCCTCGGAAGTACAGGAAATATGGGCGGTGGACAGGACATCGCCGTGTTCATCGTAGCGGGCCGGTTCCCCTGGCTCGGCAGAGGGATGCAGGCGGATCAGGTCACCGGGGTGTAATTCGATGGCCAGATCGCGCGGAGGCAGTTCTCCTACCTGGACAAAGGGGCCATTCATTTTTTTATCGAGAAAAAGCAGGGCGCTGCTTTCCAGGTAAGTGGTGCGGGTGACCTGGCCGATGAAGCCGCCGCTTTCTTCCCGGACGACTTTGATGATGCGCTTTTTTTCCCGGGCATCACGCAGGTAGAGGGTGATGCCTGCTTGCAGTTCCTGCAGGTGCCTGCTCGTCATGGGCAGATGTGGGAGGCCGGAGTGCGGCCGTTCGCTGATCCATACTTCCAGGGGCTGGACGATGCGGCCGCGCACATCTTTTTTCGGCCGGTACTTGCGTACCTTCGGCCCCTGGTCGAGGGGGCCGGTTCTGATTTTGGGACCACCCAGATCCATACATATTTTCACCTGCCTGCGCAGCTTGTCCGAAGCTTTCCGGATGTTATCGATCATTTGCTTCCAGGTGGCGGCATCGTCGTGGGCGCAGTTGATCCGCGCGCAATTCATACCGCAGAAGACCATATCGTGCACCAGCTGGTAGTTGACAGCGGCTTCGGTGGGCAAGGTAACCATGATACGGGCCCGGCGGCCTTTGGAGCGGTAGCCGAGCAGTGCTTTGGCGTTGGTTTTGTGCAGCTTTTTGCTCTTTTTAGGAGAAAGGCCGGCCTTGGCCGGCCGCAGTTTACCTTTTTTGACGTAAGCTTCCAGAATGCGTTTGGTGTTATGCAGGCTGGCCATGACATGTGCTTCGGCTTTGGCGAGACGCGAGAGCCCCATATTGCCGAGCTTTTTTTGCAGATCGCTGATGTCGCTCATTCGCAACGCACGGTAGTGGACCAGGTTGCAGGCGCTTTTCCTCAGGGAAGGATGTATACGCTCCAGTTGGCCGGTATATTGTTTCTCCAGCGCCTGGGCGCGTTCAATGATTTCGTCGATCTGGGCAATCATCGCCTGGATCCTTTCTTGTTTTTTACTCATGCGGAAAGGAAATTTGATAAACTTATACTGTGCCCAGATGCATACATAAGGTAAGTTTTTTCTTTTAAAATTAAAACTCAGCGGGATTCCTGACCGTTCGTTATTTGAAAAGCGCGGCGGGCCTCCTCTACAGTTTGGTCAAACCAGGCTTCCAGCTGCCTGTTAACCCCTCTGATCTGATTGACGACTTCTACGGCGTTCGTCACGTAGTACTGCTTTTTCTCCAGCGGCCATTCGACAGGATAATCGATTAAATCCCGTATGTTGCTGGCTTTATCCGCAATGCGTATCTTTTTAGCGGGGGTCGACAGCGCCGGCGCGGTTTCTACTTGCCGGCGCTTACGTACCTCGTAGGGCAATTCCATGTCGTCGGTCAGTTCGGAGACGATAGCTGCTGTGCGGGGGGTAAAGCGGCGGGACAGCTCGGCTTCGGTGATATCGGTATCCTCGATAATATCGTGGAGGATGGCGGCAAGTAACAGCTCGGGATCATCCTCCTCTCCAATGCGGATGAGCGCATGGGTTACTTTCAGCAAATGATTGATATAGGGAAGCCGGTCGTAGCCACTGCGCCGGAGGTATTGGTGTTTTTCGGCGGCCAAGGTCAGGGCATCAAATAGAATGTTGTTGTTTAAAGTTTGTTCTGTCATGTAGCCAGGGACTTTTTTTGAACCAGCAGGAAAAGATAGTATTTTTTTGCTTCTTTGTCATTTTAACCCGGAAGCTGGTATTTCGTTGAAAAGAGGCCGAATTAACAGTGCAGAATTTAGTTCCCGGCGTATTAGCCAGGGCATAGCAGAGGGAAAATGATTAGAAGCCATCTCAAAAATATCCTTTGGGCTTCAAAAGCGAAATCTTTTTGTATTGCTTCAGTTCTTCCGTAACTTAGAAGCGTTGTATACAACGACAGCATATGACCACTCGAAAGCGGCAGTTGGCTGCCATAATGTTTACTGATATTGTCGGTTTCTCGGCCATGATGCAGGTGGACGAGGAAAAGGCGGCGACAACCCGCAAACGACATCGACAGGTATTCCGTGAGATGCATGAGAAGCACGGCGGAAAGATCCTTCAATATTACGGTGACGGAACACTGAGCATCTTTGACAGTGCGGTGGCGGCTGTAGAATGCGCCGTCGAAATGCAGGAGTCTTTTCGCCAGGATCCGCATGTACCACTGCGCATCGGCATTCACACCGGTGACATTACCTATGAGGATGAGGGGGCTTATGGCGACGGGCTCAATATTGCCGCCCGCATCGAACCGCTTTGTACGCCTGGTGGCGTATTCATTTCCGGGAAAGTATATGACGATATTAAGAATCATCCTTGGCTGAGAGCTGCTGACCTCGGACCCTACAAACTGAAAAACATCCTGACCCCCGTGGAATTGTACGCGATCACCAGCCGCGGGCTGCCGGGGCCACAGGAGAAAGAAGCAGATCAGAACCGCTTCCAGTCGGGGGCGCTTCCAGCCGGCGCGGAAGAATTTCCCGGGGATAAAAACCGAAAGACGGCGGCTTTACTGGCTCTTTTCCTGGGTATTTTCGGCGCCCATCGTTTTTACCTGGGGCAAAGGCGGCGCGGGATTGCCCACCTGATATTTGCCGTTCTCGGTATTTTATCGGCCAATGGAGGGCCGGGGCCTTTCCTGCCCGTGCTGGCTATCATTGCGGTCATCGATACAGTCCTGTTTTTTACGATGAGCGATCAGGCCTTTGACCGGAAATACAACATGGCAGAAGCCGAAGAACAGGCCCAGACCCAGGCCCGGGAATACTCCTACGAACGCGAACGGGAAGCTCAGCCTAATCCATTTAAAAAGAGAGGCGTGCGCAAATTTCGCGACGGCGATTACGAAGGCGCGCTCAGCGATTTCCAGCAAGCGCTGGGCATCAATGCGGAAGATATGGCCGTTCACTTCAACCTGGCTTGCTGCTATTCAATTATGCACGAGGCAGAGAAATCACTGTATCACCTTGGCAAGGCGGTGGAATACGGTTTCTGGGATTTCGATAAAATCCACAATCACGAAGCGCTGGAGTACATCCGCTCTACCGAGGCTTTCGACAGCTTTGTGTCCAATGACTACCGCCTGGTGCGGGAACTACCCTCCCCGCAGGCCGACCTACTCGATGAAGAACGCCACGAGCCCAACCTGCTCGACCAGATCGCCAACCTCGGCGAACTGATGGAAAAGGGGGTTATCACTCGCAAAGAGTTCAATGAACAGAAACAGAAATTACTGCGTGACCGGGAGGAGGATTGACCGATGGTAGTACGATTGCTCTCAACAGGGAAACCAGGTTACTATTCCACTATCTACCTCAGTCCCACTTGATTTTTGCCACCTTTCCCTCCGGACCGGCTGCCCACACGGCCTCCCGCTCTTTGCCCACAGCGATGACATGATAAGCGGTGGTGTCGATGCGTTGCCAGCTGCGGCCCAGGTCGTAGGAAATGTCGGAGCCGCCGGGGCCGCAGGTAAGGAACCAGCCGTCAACTTCGCGGACGCAGGAGCGGTAGGCCACCTGATGCCCCTCGATAAGGCGCCAGCTGCGGCCGCCGTCGCTGCTGCTCATGATGTTGTCATTGACCAGGGTGGGCCGGGTATAGTCACCGCCCACAGCGATGCCCTGCTGATTATTTAGAAAGGCAATGGAAAAGATACCGGTGGAAGGGTCGCCGCTGATCATAGGTGTGGCCGTAACCGACCAGCTGCGGCCACCGTCGGTAGAGCGAAAGACACGAGCACTGCGGCCGCCAGTGCCGATCCAGGCGAGGCTGTCGGCAGCGGTGCTGATGTGACTACCGCTGGCCGCAAAGCCGTACTCCATGGAATCGACGGGGGGAATAGCAGCTGGCGGAATACGCTGCCAGGAGCGGCCACCGTCACCGGTGGTCATGATAAGCAGCTTGCCGTCGACAGGGTCACCGGTGAGCAGGCCATGTTGCGCATCCCAGAAGGCGATACCGTTAAAGAAGCCCGCGGTGTCGGGGTTTAGAAGCTTTAGCTCCCAGGATTGCCCGCCGTCTTCGGTGCGGTACACCTGGCTTTGGAGGCCCGGGCCGGCGCTCATCACGACGGCGCGGAGGCTGTCGAAGGCTTCAATGTCGCGGAAATCGAGGCTGTCCGAAGCAGGAGCAGGAAGCAGCTGCCAGGATTGCCCGCCGTCGGTAGTCCGGGCAATGGTGTTAAGGCTGCCGCTAAGCCAGGCGACTTGCTCATCTACGACGCTCAGCCCACGGATGGAGGCTGCCCGATCCAGCGACTGCCGCTGCCAGGAGGGGCTGGGAACCTCGTTTTCCGCCGGCTCGCAAGCGTGAAAGAGGGTGGCGAAAACCAGGAGAAAGGAAAGCATTAGTGGTTGATCCATTGAAAATTTCTTGTTATTAATAATCGTTAAGATGGCGTTAATTGCCTGGTATGTTTTAGCAGTAAAGGTTATATTAGTGGCGTTACAATATCAGTTACTTGAAATTCCCTGAAAACATATCATCCGTGATCCATTCCCGTGGATCTGCTTTCCCCGGTGCTGTAAGACAATTTACAAACAATCTAAAGCATCATTTATCTAATTCAAAATTATCGGCCTATGTCACTAGTTTTCAGGACGTCGACTGTTGAAAATCACGCGCGTACCATAGAGAGCTGGATTGAGGAAGTGAACTTCTACGAGACAGAGATTGGTAGTTGTGAGTTGAGCCTGGAACATTTCATTGAGGAGATACATCAAAGGGCGAGACTGGCGACTGCCGAGCGATTCCAAAACCAGTTTATCCATCAGCGAGCGGTCATCAACGAGCTGAAGTTCAAAGTCCGGCAGTACCTGCGAGCACTTCCTTCAGGAGAAGATCAAGAGGTAGCCCCTTCTATGGTAGAATATTTTGACCGGATCTCCGAGGAAGTGAACACGTTCCGCAAGCTGTTCAACGAACTATTGCTGGAATTTGATGATTTCACCAAACACTACAGTTAACATTTAAAACCACAAAGTAAATTCCTAAGCCGGTTGGCCTCTCCACGCCAACCGGCTTTTTCGTTGGGGGGAGGCGGGTTTGCTTCGCAAAGGGGGGGGGATGTTCACTGCGCTGTGCTTTGTGAAGGAAGGATTTTGCTTCGCAAAAGGCGATGCCCAGGGCTTAGATAACTTGGCTCGCAAGGTATCAGTCAGAATTATTGCACGCAGAGGGGCGGAGGACGCAGAGAATATGGATACTTTGCGTCCTCTGCGAGCTCTGCGTGCAATTGGATCTGGCGCTTTTTCTTTGCGCGCATCTTTTGAGACAGCCCGGCGGACTTAATGAAAACTTTCGCCGCCCCCTCCTGTTTCTGCAAATATGAATGCAAAGCGATATCTGAAAATCACCCTTTTGCTGATTAGTACACTGACAGTGATGGCCGGGGCGCTCATCGCTCCCGCCCTGCCCAAGATGGCTCAGTCTTTCGGCGACCGGCCCGATGCTGCATTTTTGACCAAAATGGTACTCACCATGCCGGCCTTGCTGATTGCGATCACTTCCCCCTTCGCCGGCGCATTGGTAGACCGCTTCGGGCGCCTTCGACTATTGAGGGCGGCTATGATCTTTTACGCGATAGCGGGCGGGGCTGGGCTTTTCCTTGAGAATATATACTGGTTGCTGATCAGCCGGGCCTTGCTGGGTATGGCTGTTGCTTTTATTATGACGATTGTGACCACACTGGTTGGTGATTACCTGGAAGGAGAGGAGCGAGGCCGGTTTCTGGGCATACAAGGTGGTTTTATGGCTTTCGGAGGTACGGTATTCGTTTCGGTTTCAGGTTTGCTGTCGGACATCAGCTGGCGCTTGCCCTTTGCCGTTTACCTGTTGAGTATTCCTTTCCTGTTCTTTGTTTACCGCTACCTGCATGAACCCAAGGCCGCAGAGGAGGGGGCGGAGGATGCGGTGTTGTCTGTTCCAACCGGCGGAAAGCTGCGGCTCTACCTGACGGTTTACGCTACGGTATTCTTCGGCATGGCGCTCTTCTATCTGGCTCCTGCCCAGCTGCCCTTTCTCATGGAGTCGATTGGCGTTACTCAGGCCTCTCTGGCGAGTATAGGATTGGTGGTAATTACCTTAACGGCGGCCGCCATGTCAATCAGCTATCAGCGCATCAAAGGCTATTGGACTTTCCAGCAAGTATACGTATTCACGTTTCTGATGATGGGCCTGGGATTCGGAAGTGTATTCTGGGCCACTAACTTCACCGGAGTGGTGGCGGCCATGGCCGTGGCAGGTTTGGGCGCCGGCCTGCTCATGCCCAATACCAGCTTTTGCCTGCTCAGCAATGCGCCGCCCCGAATGCGCGGCCGGGTGCTGGGAGGTATGACTTCCGCTATCTTCCTGGGGCAGTTTTTCTCCCCTGTGCTTGTACAACCTTCGGTGCGGGTATTTGAATTTGGAGGGACTTACCTGCTTTCCGGGCTGCTCAGTCTGGTCGTTTCCGGAATTTTTCTGGCGCTGGTGCTGCGCTACCGGTACCGGCACTTGCGATGGCTGAAGGAGGGGGTTTAAAAGGAAGTAAAAAAAAATCGCCGGAAACGGCCTTGCCGCTCCGGCGATTTGAACAAATCCCATATACGTATTTAGATAGCTATGCAAGAAAGCTATTAAAACGTTCAAATTGATTGCCGGTAAAATGAGCAAGTAAATGCTGGAATTGCTCGCCGGCGACTGAGAAAAAAGCAACTGTCATCTTTAGACAATTTGGATATTCACTCCTCCTCTTTAAATCGGACAAAGGGCGGCGAAAATTGTACAGACCAGGATGATATTGATCAATGCTGTGAAAAAAACAGATAAATCAACCGCTTTCACCAACCACTTTTTCGACTTTCCACCATAGGATTACGCCTTTCAGGCACGTTTTTTCTCTACTTAGTGTAAAATTTACATTAAGTTGACAGAAAAGCGACTGTGAACTTAATTCACAGAACCCCTTAGTGATTTAAGAATTATTCTTTAGAAGAAGGGGAGGCCTGCCTATTTCCATTCGGTAGGTACCTGGGCTTTGAAAATTTAATTCTGATAAAGGCATGCTATATTAACCTTAAAACAGGTTATTTTAGCCAATGGTGTTAATATAGCACATGTATGTGCAAAAATTGGAGTAGAACGGAGCGACCATCTCGCTTACCTTTGGAGCTGTAATCACGTTGGTGATACACCCAATTATGAAGGATCTATTTTGTAAATCAAAAAAAAAATGACCATGAAAACACTGTTGAATGTATCTAAAATAATGTTGGTATTGGTTCTGACAGGGTTCTGCTTCACCGCCACTGCTGGTGAAAATATGCTGCCCGATGTCATTATCAAGAAAGTTGACAATGAGCAAAAGGTTTCAGTCACGCTGAACAACCTGAAGAGTGATGCCTACGTACGCATTGTCGATGAACGGGGTGTTACCCTGATCGAGGAAGAACTGGAGGCGGTACTGCCCAGCGCAGCTAAGGTGTTTAACCTTGAACTACTGCCTGCCGGCGCCTACGATTTCATTATTTCCACCGGTAAAAAAGAGACGGTACAGCCTGTTGAAGTTTTGAAGGACGACATCCTGATTAAGAAGGATCAGCGCCAGGTTTATCTGGTGCCGACCATCAAGATAGGAGAAGACTTTGTTGATGTCAGCTGGCTGAACGGTAAGGTCTCGAACATGAAGGTGGAGATCGCCCGGCCTGACGGCGAGCGGGTTTTCGAAGATGAGATCAGTAATGTCATCAAAGTAGAGCGTCGCTATAATCTCAAAAAGCTGAGCCGTGGGGAATACACGATGATCGTTACCACCCCCTACAAGACGCATTACCAGCAGGTGATCGTTGAATAAGAAAGTTTTTGTTTGTGAGTTTTATACAAAGCCCCGGCTCCTTTTCAGGAGTCGGGGCTTTTTTTCGGGATGGTTAAAATTATCCTTACAGATTGATTATCCCTTCAAATTCCAGGTCTTCTAATCCAGCGGTTTCAGTTCAGTATCCTCACCCATCACATCCTGCCACTGTTTCACCAGTTCGTTAAATTCCTTTTTGAGCGTCTCGTAGCGCGCGACTGCATCTTTGCCCGGGCGCTGATCGGCCCCTTCCAGCATGCCACGCAGGTAGCGTATCTGTGCGGTCAGCATGGGTTGCCGGTAGCGGCCTTCCGGGGTATCCAGTTGCGCTTCCAATTCCTGTAGCTGTTCCTGTTCCTGTTTGCGCAGCGCTTTGCGCTTTTCTTTTTCCACTTCTTCGGCGATGGTCTTTTGCTCCGCTTTTATGGCGGCGAGCAGTCGTTTGGCCTGGCTTTCCAGCTCCACCACCTCCAGGGTTAGCTGCTCCTGAGCGCGCAGGTCGCCGGCGCTGACGCCGGTTTTCTGGACACGGGGGTCGATCAGCAGGTTAAAGGAGTTGGTAAAGGAAAGATCATCCACTTTCAGCCGAACGAAGTATTCCCCGGGCGCGACCATCGGGCCGCCGCGGCCACTGCGCTGGGCATTATCATCCCAGGGGCCGTGGTGCCGCATATCCCATTCGAAGCGGTGCAGGCCGGGGGATGTTTTCAGATCGGCGCTGAAGCCGGGCTCGTACAGTCCGGTAGCCATACTCGGCTCCTGGTCTTCCGCATCGGTCTCTTTGGCCGGCTTGGTGCTGGTAAAGGCCCGCAGGACCTGCTTGTCGGCATCGAGGAACTCCAGCGTGAGCTCACCGGCCGGCGCTTCCGACAGGTAATAGTCGATTAATACGCGCGGGCTGGGGTACTCGGGCGCCTCGTCGCCGCGGGAGCCGCGGTGGCGCAGGCGGTACTGATCGGCGGGATCGAAGAGATGGACTTTGTTTTCAGCGAGTTCAGCCGACAGCTGGTGCAGCGCGCTGATATTGTCCATAATCCAAAAGCCCCGGCCCATGGTGGAGAGCACCAGATCGCCGCGCTGTACTTTGATGTCGGAGATCGGCGTGATGGGCAGGTTTTGCTGCAGGGGCTGCCAGCTGGCGCCGTCGTCAAAGCTGATGAACAGGCCGTATTCCGTACCTGCGTAGAGGAGTCCTTCCCGCTCGGGGTCCTCGCGCACTACGCGTACGGGGTAGTTGGAGGGAATGCCGTTTTCACCGTCGGTGAGCAGCGTCCAGCTTTGGCCGTAGTCTTCCGTCTTATAGGCGTAGGGCTTCCAGTCGCCCAGTTGGTAATGCAGTACCGAGATGTAAGCTTTGCCGGGCTGGTGAGGCGAAGGTTCTACCGCATCGACGCGGCCGCCGGGGGGCAGGTTTTCCGGCGTGACATTCGTCCAGCTCTTACCCCCGTCACGGGTGACGTGAACGGGCCCATCGTTGGCGCCGACCCAGATGAGTCCCTCTTGTAGCGGTGATTCGCGGATGGCGTAGATGGTACTGTAGAATTCCTCGCCGGTGATGTCGCGGGTAATCGGAGATCCGCTGATGACCTGGGTTTCGGGCGTAAAGGCGGTCAGATCTGGGGAGATGGTCTCCCAGGTGACGCCGTCGTCAGTTGTTTTATGGACGTATTGGGAGGTATGGTACACCACGTCCGGGTTGTGCGGCGAGACGTGGATGGGGGATACACGCTGGAAGCGCAGGATCAGATCCTTAGGATTGTGGCCGTACATATACTGTGCGCCTACGTAATAATTTTTTTCCTGGCCGGTACGCTTGTCGAAGACGCCGAAGCGGCCTTTGCAGTTGGAGTAGACGATATTCGGATTGCCGGGTTTGGGCACCGCGGGACCAGTCTCACAGCCGCCGACCGCCATCCAATAGCCGGTGGCGCCGGAAACGGAGTTGTAGGGCGGCACGCTGGGCAGGGCAATGGTGGAGTTGTCCTGCTGGCCGGCGTAGAGCCAGTAGGGGAACTGGTCGTCGACCTCCACCTGGTAGAGCTCAGCGGTAGATTGGTTGCTTTGGGTCGACCATGTTTTGCCGTTGTCGCGCGTGACGTTGGCGCCGCCGTCGTTGCACTGCACCCAAATGCTGGTATCCTGCGGGTTGATCCACACCTCGTGGTTATCGCCGTGGGGCGTGCGCAGGCGCGTCCAGTCTTTGCCGCCGTTGTAGGAGCGCCAGAACTGGGTAGCGCTGACGTAGACGGCATCGGCATTTTCTGGATTGACGTCTACATTGCAGTAGTAGAAGGGACGGTCGAGCAGTTCTTTTTTGGTGCTGACCAGGCTCCAGGATTCACCCCGGTCGTCGGAACGGTACAGGCCGCCTTCACCAACCGGTGCCTCGATGAGCGCGTAGACGCGGTCGGGATCGGCGGGTGAGACGGCGAGGTCGGCTTTGCCGATGATGCCCTGAGGCAGGCCGTTGCTCAGTTTGTTCCAGGTGTCGCCGCCATCGGTTGATTTGTATACGCCGCCTTCTTTTCCGCCGCTGATGATGGTCCAGGGCTTGCGCTCGCCCCTCCAGCCCGTGGCGTAGAGCACGTCCGGGTTGGTGGGATGGAATTCGACGTCGGTGACGCCGGTGGTGTCGGAGATGTGCAGCACCTTTTCCCAGCTTTCGCCGCCGTCTTTGGTCCGGTACAGGCCGCGCTCGGGATTGGCTTCGAAGGCCTGCCCGATGGCAGCTACGAAGACCACATCGGGATTATCCGGATGCACTTCCACCGCGCCGATGTGGCCGGTTTTTTCCAGGCCGATAAAGGACCAGGTTTTGCCCTGGTCGGCGGATCTGTATACCCCCTTGCCGGCGATGACGTTGGAGCGCAGCCCGTCGGAGCCGGTACCGGCATAGACGATCTTATTGTCGGAGGGCGCTACGCGGATTGCGCCGATGGAAGGTGAGGCGAAGTAGCCGTCGCTGACGTTGTGCCAGCTCTGACCGTAATCGGTCGTCTTCCAGACGCCGCCGCCGGTGGCCCCCATGAAGAAGGTGCCGGGAACACCGGCGATGCCGGCCACGGTGGTGGCGCGTCCGCCCCGCGTGGGGCCTATATTGCGGAATTCCAGACCGCTGTACAGGGAGGTGTCGGCCCAGTCGGCGACTTGTGCGTTTGTCCAGTTGGGAATAAAAAAGGCGCACAGCAATGCCAGGCGCCAGGAGACAGGTATAAACGATAGCTTCATGATAGGATGAGTTGTTTTTTTTTGAAGGCGATTAAGATACGAAGAATTCTTTTGATGAAAACTTGATCATCTCTTCCCATTTTTGATAATTATCTCTCCTTCCCAGTGATAAATATCCTTTGCTGAGCCTCTTGAAAAGGATATACTACCTGTGGTTTCCTGTGTAAGAGCATGTTTAAATTTCGTTTTTGATGGCGAAAAAGTTCAGTTTCGGGTTCTCACGATGGAATTTTTGAGATTAATAGCAGCGCTATTGATCGAAAAAATGCCGAAGTGAGGTTCCGGAAATGGACTTTTGCAGCCCAAAGGATGAATTTTAAACATGCTCTAAGGCGAAAATTGCCAATCCAAATAAAACCAACCAATAATGCCACACAGATTCAAGACGATGGGGGAACAGGCAGGGCGCCGGTCCTGGGCTGAGCCCTGGAAGATCAAGATGGTAGAACCCATTCAAATGTCGACCCGCGAGCACCGGGAACAAATGATCCGGGAGGCCGGATACAACACCTTCCTGCTCAAATCCCGGGACGTGTATATCGATTTGCTTACCGATTCCGGCACTTCAGCCATGAGCGACCGCCAGTGGGCCGGAATGATGCTCGGCGACGAGGCCTACGCCGGCAGTAAAAACTTTTACCATCTGGAACAGGCCGTAGAAGAGCACTACGGTTACCCTTACCTGGTGCCGACCCACCAGGGCCGGGGCGCCGAACACCTGCTTAGCAAGGCCGTCATCAAAAAAGGACAGTACGTACCGGGCAACATGTATTTCACCACGACCCGGGTGCATCAGGAACTGGCCGGAGGTATTTTCGTTGACGTGATCATCGATGAAGCCCATGACCCGGATGACCTGCACCCCTTTAAAGGCAACGTCGATCTCGACAAGCTCGAAGCGCTCATCAAAGAGAAAGGGTCCGGTAACATCGCGTACGTCAGCCTTGCCGGAACGGTCAATATGGCGGGAGGGCAACCCGTGAGCATGGCCAACGTGAAGGCCCTGCGCAGTCTTTGCGATCATTACGGAATCCGGATTTTCCTCGATGCGACACGCATGGTGGAGAATGCTTATTTTATCCAGGTCAGTGAAGAAGGCTACCTGGAAAAATCCGTGGCGGAGATTCTCAGGGAATTCTGCAGTTATACGGATGGCGCCTGGATGAGCGGCAAGAAGGATCACCTCGTCAATATCGGCGGTTGGATTGCGGTCAGGGATCCGGAACTGTTTGATCAGCTCCGCAATTTGGTCGTTGTGTACGAAGGCTTGCATACCTACGGAGGCATGGCCGGTCGCGACATGGAGGCTATGGCCATCGGCATACGTGAATCCGTACAGGATGACCATATCAGAGCTCGTGTCGGACAGGTGGTCTACCTGGGAAAACTGTTGATCGATTGGGGAGTTCCGGTCATGAAACCCATTGGCGGTCATGCCGTCTTTCTTAATGCCCGCGCTTTTTATCCCCATATTCCCCAGGACGAATTTCCCGCTCAAACGCTGTCCGCCCGGCTATACCTCGACTCCGGCGTGCGAAGCATGGAGCGCGGCATCGTCTCCGCCGGCCGCGATCAGCAAACCGGAGATCACCACCGTCCCAAACTGGAACTGACCCGCCTGGCCATCCCGCGACGGGTTTATACCGAAGCCCATATGGACGTGGTGGCGGAGTCGATCAGAGCTGTTTATGAAAGACGAAAAGAAATGAAAGGGCTGAAGATGGTCTACGAACCAAGCGTTTTACGTTTCTTCCAGGCCAGGTTTGAGCCCTTGTAAGGAAAACCTTGTGTGGATGTATTCGTACGTTCGGCGAGGTTTAATTAGTGTTGAAAAATAATTTCGTGATTTTGAGGTTAGCGGCATCTCACCAGGAGGCCCTTTCCCAGGGTCTCCCGGCTTTAATTCCGCCCCGGAACTAAATTTTTAATACGAATTAAACCTCGATGACTTATCCGGCGGCCCGACCACATTTATAGCCGGGCAAACCCGCCGTTCCGGTCGGGCAAGTCTGTGACCGTTAGCAAGGAATCAAAGGTGTTGCCTTAAGCGGATAAATGTTTATTTTGGGGCTCACCCCAAGACCAGTGCGGTTTGTTTTTATCTACCAATCACCTTTACCCATGCAAAGTAACATTCCTTCCCAGGCTATTATTCCTGCGTTTTTTAGAACTGCCGGATTTCAACAATTTTGCAGTTCTCAGCCTCTACTGCCCCTTTCGGGAAAATGGCTCTTTCTTTTTACTCTGTTCATCCTGTCCGCTACCCCTT
>Ga0102943_1000097_pt1 | contig 58357 bp, 43 predicted proteins | sample SalPonC_black_MG_FD_78174 | JGI IMG/M metagenome (GOLD analysis project Ga0102943, IMG submission 78174) | Salt pond soil microbial communities from South San Francisco under conditions of wetland restoration - Salt Pond MetaG... | ecosystem: Environmental > Aquatic > Marine > Intertidal zone >...
GATAAAGTTCGGTATCTTTGAAGTGGTAGTGAGGTGCGACATTTTTTTTGATTTAGCACCATTAAGATGCTCAATCCTCACTACCTTTTAAAATTTAGCTGGGGACAAATCGCAACTGCGCCCTCGATGCTTTTATTTTTATCATAAACAAATAAACTTGGATTAGTATGAAAAGTCAATTAACAAAAATGCTGGGAGCGCTGGCCCTGGTAGCATTCGCCGTCGTTTCCTGTAATAAGGAAGAAATCGGAGTAGAGCAACTGGCGGCTCCTCAGGTGTCTTCCAAACTCATCACTTACGATAGCGAGGTAATTCCTAATCAGTACATCGTTGTATTAAAGCCGGACGCCACGAAGATCGACTTCCGCGCTATGCCGAACTACGAGGAGAGCCAGCTCGCGATGAAGAGCGAGGCCATCTCGCTAATGGAGTCGCACTCCCTTGCTGCGCAGAAGGTCAAACTCACCTACTCTGCTTCCATTAAAGGCTTTATGGCCGAGCTGACGGAAGAGGAAGCCGTGGAATTGGCGGCGGATCCTAAGGTCAACTATATAGAGCAGGATCGTATTGTCCGTATCGGCGGAGGTCCTCCATTTGGTGGCGGAGGCAGCACCACCTGCCAGTACGAAGATAGCGGTGAAACCCCCTGGGGTATTCAGGTCGTTAATGGTGGCGCCACCTATACAGGTTCCAGTGTAGCCTGGATCATCGATACTGGAATTGACCTGGACCATCCCGACCTCAATGTCGATGCCAGCAGCGGCTTTGTCGCCTCGGATATGAAAGGACAAGATGCAGGTTCACCTGACGACGGCAATGGCCACGGCACCCATTGCGCCGGCACGGTGGCTGCCAAAGCTGACGGAGCAGGGGTAGTCGGCGTAGCCGCCGGAGCAACCGTCATTCCCGTCAAGGTACTGGATAAAAGAGGTAGCGGCTCTTTCTCAGGCGTGATCGAAGGTGTTGACTATGTAGGCGCCAACGGCCAAGCCGGCGATGTGGCGAATATGAGCCTGGGCGGCGGCTTCAGCCAGTCGGTCAACGATGCTGTAGTTAATGCTTCGAGCGGTGGAGTCTGGTTTGCCGTTGCTGCCGGTAATGACGGCGCCGACGCCAACAATTACTCTCCGGCCAGCGCCAACGGCCCGTACGTGCGGACTATTTCGGCCAATGATTGCAACTTGGCATTTGCTTCATTCTCTAATTATGCGAATCCGCCGGTAGACTTCTGTGCCCCTGGAGTAGACATCAAATCAACCTGGTTAGATGGCGGCTATAACACCATCAGCGGTACTTCTATGGCTGCGCCCCACGCTGCGGGTGTATTGCTGGCCAGCGGCGGCAACCCGAGCACCTGTGGTACCGTTAGCGGTGATCCCGACGGCAACGCCGATCCGATCATCTGCAACTGATCCGGGTTGACCCGGGAATAAATTTGAGTATTACACTTTTTTGATTACCCAAATAATGGGAAGTCCCAGGACGCTTCGGCGGGTCTGGGACTTTTCATTTCTATATCTTGCCATTCAATTCTATTTGACCGTCTATTTGAATTGGGACTTTTAATTCTCTTAAGAATGGAACTAAAATGAGCTTGGAAAGCGTTACCTTCATAACTCGTAATGTTAACTAAATGTAAACTCAATGTAAATTTAAGATTAACTAAAGCCAAGTAGCATGAGCAAAGGAAAGAAAAAAGTGGAGTACAGAGAAGTGCAGCGTTTTCGGGAATGGGATGTGTTTATCCTGCTGAGTCTCTTTGTTTTGGGGCTGGCTTACCGGGCTGTTGCCGGATATATGGGATGGTGGGGAGCGCCGGGTGAAGCCTCTTTTTCTACCTATTTGCTGCTGACGCTGGTTGTAGGTCTGGTATTTCTTTACCTATATAGTATTCGGGTGCTGCTGGTGGTCAATAAAAAAGGCGTTCGTTATCAATTTTATCCCTGGCATTTTCGCAAACATAAAATCGATTGGGATGAGGTAGCAGATTGGCAGATAGTCGATATACCCCTGCAGGCAGCTCTTTCCGGTTGGAGTGTAAATTTTTCGTGTGAAAAGTGCTTCAGCGTGAACGGACGCCGTAAAGGTCTGGAACTGGACTTCCGGGATGGCAAACGAATATTCATCAGCTCTACGGAACCCGAGCGATTACGGAAAATAATCAAGCGGCTTCAAAAAAATGACAATGGTATGGGCCCGGCGCAATCCCTTACCTGAAATGAACAAAAGCCCGGCCTTCTTCGTCGAAAAAAGGTAGGAGAGGGGCAGTTCCCTTTCCGGATCCCCAATATCGACTATGAGTGCGCGACGCTATTACTTCTACTTACTTGCTTTCCTGGCCGGCGCCGGGGCGATGACCGGCGTATTGTCCGGTATTAAGTTACTGGCCCCCTTTTTCGGTACCTCCCTCATAGTCTGGTCAGCAGCGCTGGCTGTTGGCCTGACAGCACTGACCATCGGGCACTCTTTGGGCAGCTGGTTTTGCCGAAAATTGACGATAGCGGAAAAAACACTGTACTGGATATTGCTGTTTGCCGGCACCTTTCTTTTTGTATTGCCTTACATCAGTAAGTGGATTGTCCGGTGGACACTGGATATGGAATTGATTGGTGGAGCGGTTTTTTCCCTGCTGTTCACTTTACTTCCTTTTCTGGTACTTATCGGCGCCTCTTCACCTGTATTTATTGACCTGTTGACCAAAAAGGCCGGGCAGGCGGGCAGCAGTGCGGGGGGCTTATTCGCCGTCTATGCGTTCGGCGCTATCCTGATGACCATCCTGCTCGGTTTCCTGGTTATTCCCGATTTTGGCGTCAGCTGGCCGGCCATGATCCTGGGCGCCCTGCTGATGGTCTTTCCGGCGTTTTCCCTGATCCGGCAGGGATTGCCCTGGGGGCTGGGCTTATTCTTTTTTTTGCTGATATTTGCTTCCGCCAGGGAGCCCTATGAAGAAATCAATCCTTTCTATGAAAAAATCTATCAAACCGAGAGCATGCTCGGGCTGATAGAGATATTCACTTTTCCGGCGCCCGGTAATGAGCAGCGGCTCCTGCGAGGGCTTTTCCTCAACCGCATCCTGCAAACCGTCATTGACCCCCAGGATTTATCCTATAATTTCCAACCCCACTCAGCCTTTATCCCCAAAGCGGCCAAAGAGCTGGCGAAGGGCCGTCGGGCTTTACTGCTTGGCATGGGAGGCGGCCACCTGGCCCGGCAGCTCGATTCCCTGGGGTTTGAAATGGACGTGGTGACCTACGATCGCCGGTTGCGAAAAGTAGCGACCAGGTATTTTGGTTTCAGGCCGGAGAAGGGAGTAGTGATGGACGATGCCCGCCACTTCCTTCAGCGCAGCGCCCAACAGTATGATCTGATCGTTTATGATATGCTGAAAGTGGAAACCATGTCCGGTTATCTGCTGACCAGGGAAGCCTGGGAACTGGTCAAGGGCCGGCTTGACTCCGATGGGCTGGTGGTGCTGCATTTGTACGCCGGACAGGAGCCGGTCAACAGGACAGTGACCGATGCGATCCTGCGTTCGATGAAACAGACGGGGTTCACCTATAGCTCTTACCGCCTTAAAAACGACTTCGCTCCGCAAAGCCGGGTAGTATTGGCTCATGGATGGACGGCCGGGAAACCGGAACCACAGATAGTTGAATGGCCGGACACGGCTTTTCAGATCACCGAAGAAACCCTTGATCCTTTCACGGCTCCCCTGCTCACCGATGAACGTCCTCATCCGCTGCTCTTCACCCGCGCCGCCATGGCCTGGCGCAAAAGTTCGCAGGAGTTGTTGAAAAATTGACTTCCTGAGAGGGAGCCATGGAGAGATGGTGACCGGGGAATATCCAGATTTGCGGCTCCTCTTGCCACCAAGTCTCCATGTCTTTTTCGGTGAAATGCGAATTGGATAAACTGTCCTGGTGCTTACGCATGTTCAAAACTCTGATAACTAAAGCTCTCGACCACTCACAGCACCCTTCAGCATGAAAGCGTAAAACTACGCCTCGGTCAGTTCCGCCTTGTAATCGCTGATCAATCGTTGCTGCACATCGTGCGGCACTGACTGGAATTCGGCGAATTTTTGCTTGAACTTGGCCCGGCCCTGCGACAGCGAGCGCAGCGTCGAGGAATACTGATAGAGCTCGGCGAGGGGTACTTTGGCCATGATTTTCTGATAGTGGCCATCGCTGCCCATACCCTGTATGATGGCCCGGCGGGTTTGCAGGTCGCCCATGATTTCGCCCATGACCTCATCGGAACAGAGGATTTCCACATCGTAGATCGGCTCCATAATTTGTGGAGCGGCTTTCAGGAAGGCCGACTTAAAGGCCATCGTAGAAGCAATCATAAAGGCCATATCGTTGGAGTCGACGGGGTGCATTTTGCCGTCGTAGATGCACACGCGGATATCCTGACAGAAGGAGCCGGTGAGCGGTCCTTCCTCCATTTTTTGCATGATCCCTTTTTTGATGGCGTTGGAGTATTTGTTGTCGATCGCGCCACCGACGATACACCAGTAGAAGGCGAGCTTACCGCCCCAGGGCAGCTCTTCAATTTCCACATTTCTTACGGAAAGCCCTTCGGGGTCGGGCATGCCCTCCTCATAAGGTTCAATGCGCATATGCACCTCGGCAAACTGGCCGGCGCCGCCGGTCTGTTTTTTGTGGCGGTATTCCTCCTCAGCCTGTTTGGTGATGGTTTCCCGAAAGGAGATGCGCGGTTTGATGAAGTCCATGCTCACGTCATGCAGCAACTCGATGCGGTGTTTAACGAGGTCGAGATGCAGCTGTCCCTGACCGAAGAGCAAGGTTTGTTTTAGTGTTTTGGATTGCTCCAGGTGCAGTGTGGGGTCTTCCTCCTCGATCTGGTGCAGCGCTTTAATGAGTTTTTCCATGTCGGCCTTGCTGGGAGGCTTAACGGCTACCCGGATGCGCGATTCGGGGAAGTGCATCGGTTCGATCTTGCGGTCGACGCCTTTTGTATTCAGGGTGTCGTTGGTATGCGTATTTTTCAGTTTGACCGTCACCCCGATATCTCCCGCTCTGAGTTCGTTGACTTGCTCGCGTTTGGAACCATTGGTGATGTAGACCTGCCCGAAACGTTCGGATTCCTGATTGCCGGCGTTGACGAGCTCGTCGCCCGCCTTGAGCGTGCCGCAGAATACTTTAAAATAGGAGACCAGGCCGACGCGCGGCTCGGAGATGGTTTTGAAGATAAAAACGGTCGTATCATCCTCCTCGTTGCACGCCAGGTCTTCTCCTCCTTCGAGCTTGGCGGCGGGGCGGTCGGCAGGGGAAGGGCATACGTCATTGATAAAACCCATGATCCGTCCGCTACCCATGTTGTTGGAGGCGGAGCAGCAGAAGACGGGAAAAAGTTCCTGCTTACCGATGGCGATACGCAGGCCGTACGACAGTTCTTCTTCGGTAAGTTCCCCTTTTTCGAAGTAACGCTCCATCAGCTCCTCGTCGTTTTCCGCGGCTGCCTCAACGATGGCGTTGTGCATTTCCTGGACGCGCTCCTTCTCCGATTCCGGTATGGGTTGCTTTTCCGGTTTGCCGCCTCCTTCCGGAAACACGTACATCGTCATGCGCAGCGCATCGACAATCTTATTGAAGCCGGCGCCTGGATTGAGAGGATACTGCATAGGTACTACCTTGTGTTCATCGTAGCGTCCTTTGAGTTGTTCGAGGGAAAGGCTAAAGTCGGCTTTTTCGTGATCCACCTGGTTGATGACAAAAAGGGCCGGCGTTTTAAAGCTGTCGACATATTCCCAGATGAGCTCCGTGCCTACTTCAACTCCGTTTTTGGCGTTGACCATCATGACACCTGTATCGGCTACTTTTAAGGAACAGATCACCTCTCCGATGAAGTCGTCAAAACCAGGCGTATCGAGAATATTGATCTTGGATTCCTTCCACTCGTCGTGCATCAGAGCGGTAAAAAGGGAATTCTCTCGTTCGTGCTCCAGTTCGGTATAGTCAGAAACCGTATTGTGCTCCTCTACCGTGCCACGCCGGTTCAATTCGCCCGCCTCGTAAAGCATTGTTTCTGCTAAAGTGGTTTTTCCTGACCCGGAGTGGCCTAATAGTACTACGTTTCGGATGTTTTTAGTGTCGAAGCTCATAGACAATGCATTTTGGAATGGTTAATTATCGCGCTTTCAGGTTTTTTTCACGCAGGATTAATTATTTTTCCCGTAGAATGCTCGTGAATGCACGAGCAGGCGTAATTTAAGGGCCGGAAGCCCCGTCACAGATGATTATTGTCACCGGAAACCATTAATAAAGTCATCTGCTTCCTGGAAGCAAGGCAAATCCTTCCTGGTTCAGTGAAATATTTTACGATTTCTTGCAACCGGGCAATCAAATTAGGAAATTGACACAACAAAACAAAATAAAAAGAGCAGTCACATGATTCAGTATTATAATCTCAACGGTGAAAGGGTCCCGGTTAACGAAGCCAAGCTGTTGGTTAACGATCTCGCCATTATTCGCGGCTATGGTATTTTCGATTATTTTCTGGCGCGCCGGGGACAGCCCCTCTTCATCGATGATTACCTCAATCGCTTTTACAACTCGGCGGAAAAAATGCACATGAAAGTTCCGCTGGAGCGACCGGAACTGCACCACGCTATTCAGGCGCTGATCGATGCCAACGGACAAGAGGAAGCCGGCATCCGGTTGGTGCTCACCGGCGGCTACGCCGACGACGGCTACACACCCAAAAACCCCAATCTTATCATCCTGCAGCATCCCATGCCCCGGCAGCCGCAGGAACGCTTCGATAACGGCGTCAAACTGATCACCCACCGCTACGAGCGCGACGTGCCCGAGGTGAAAACCATCAACTACCTGGAAGGTATCCGGCTGCTTCCCCAACTAAAGGAAGCCGGCGCGCTGGAACCACTTTATCACGACGGCGCCTACCTCACCGAATCGGTCCGCTCCAACTTTTTCCTGGTACTCGACGACGAGCGTATCGTCACGCCCGATAGCAATATCCTTTTGGGGATTACCCGTAAAAAGGTGCTGGAAAAAGCGAGGGAACACTTCGAGGTAGAGGAGCGCGGCGTGCGGGTGGAAGAACTCGAAGATGCCCGTGAAGCTTTCCTCACCGGCTCCACCAAGCTCCTTATGCCGGTGGTGCAGATTGACGATATCGTTTTCGGCGACGGCCGCCCGGGACCGGTGACGAAGAAACTGATGCAGCTGTTTGAAGAAACGACGAAGGAGTACCTGGCGAGTGGGGTAAGATAAAAAGGATTGCCCGCCTTCGCACGAGGCTACGGCGGGCGAAGAAGAATTGGAGGGGGCAAAGGTAAAACTCATAGTATTACAGGCACATGCGGGTAATTTTTCTTCTTCTGCTATTACCGGCTTTTCTTTGGGGACAGGAGAGCATACCGGTAATCGACAACCTGGACCTCGGGACTGTTCCGGCTGGAACCATTAAAAAGTACTGGCTACACCTGGCAGACAATGGCCTGAGTCAGCCGGTATACGTTCCGGTGATCGTTGCCAAGGGAGATATGCCGGGGCCGGTACTAGGCCTGGTGGCGGCCATCCACGGTAATGAACTGAACGGCATTCCGGTGATCCAGCAAATTTTCCGGGAACTCGACCCCGGAGAAATGCAAGGAACCGTCGTGGGAGTGCCGGGGCTCAATGCCGTTGCCATCCCATTGGATCAGCGGGAGTACATGGACGGGATAGACCTGAACCGGGTATTCCCGGGCAGTGCCGGCGGGCCGGTGAGCAGCCAGTATGTCCACCGTGCCTTCGACCGCCTGATCCGTCATTTCGACTATCAGATCGATATGCACACAGCCAGCTTCGGCCGCATCAACGCTTTCTACGTGCGAGCTGACCTGTCTGTAGACACGCTGGCTCAGCTCGCCCGCCTGCAACAGCCCGATATCATCCTGAACAGCAAAGGTCCCTCGGTAGGGCAGGCTGCCGCCGGCGGGCGGGCGCTGCGCTCCGAGGCGACGGCCGCCGGCATTCCCACCATCACCATTGAATATGGTAACCCGCAGGTATACCAGCCGGAATTGATCGAGCGCGGGGTTGACGGTATTTGTCGTACCCTGGAGTACTTTGGGATACAGCCTTTCGGGGAAAGTGCGGAAGCTGAAGAAGCACCTCACTACTGCAAAAAGTCCTACTGGGTTTATACCGATGCCGGCGGACTGCTGGAAGTGCTGCCTGATTTGAACCAGGTTGTGGAACAGGGAGAACGAATCGCCGTACTGCGCAATCCGTTTGGAGATGTCATTCGGGAATATTACGCGCCGGAGCGGGGTGTAGTCATCGGGAAAAGTACCAACCCGGTGAATATGAACGGCGGGCGGATACTGCATTTGGGGGTGTTGGAGGAATGAGTGGCTGATGAAAAAGAAACTTCATACTGATACCTGGTTTTCATGAAAAGTGACCTGCTTTTTCATCTCGTATTGTTCTTGGCATTGCTTGCTACCGCATGCAAAGATGGACAGGAACATTCTCCCTCTTTCCCCGTGGGCGTCGTCACAGCGGCCTCTCCCGAAGCATCCGAAGCCGGACAGCTTATTCTCGAACAGGGCGGCAATGCCGCCGATGCGGCCGTTGCGGTGGCCTTTGCCCTGGGCGTCACCGAGCCGGCCATGTCAGGTTTGGGAGGAGGCACGCAAGTGCTATTGGCCCTTCCCGGGGAAGAACCTATCGCCATTAACGGCTCCACCTATGCACCGGCCGCTACGCCGGTAGATGCGACAGCAGAAGACCTGACTTACCACTGCCGGAGTACTATACCCTCGACCGTGCGGGTGCTCGACTACCTTTGGCGCAAATACGGAAGCGGGCGTATTACCTGGCGGCAGTTGCTGGCGCCGGCCATTCGCTATGCGGACCGTGGTTTCGCCGTGGGAACTTTCCGCCATCAGGTATACCGGCGCTATGCGGCGTCTCTGCAGGACAGCCCCCATGCAACGGAATTCTTCCTCCTGCCCGACGGAACCATTCCCGCGCCGGGCGATACCCTTCGTCAACCGGTGCTGGCCCGCACCCTGCGCCGCCTGGCGGAGGGAGGTCCCATGGATTTCTATCAGGGAAAGATGGCCGAACAGATCGCCGCCGATATGGCTATGAACGGAGGATGGATCACCTTGGAGGACCTCAGGCAGTTTCCCGAACCGGAGGTACTGCCGGCCCTCCACAGCACTTATCGCGGTTACGACGTCTATACCCAACCGCCTCCCTGTGGCGGCTGGACGGTACTCCTGATGCTTCATTTGTTGGAACAGTTGCCTGAAACCAGCCTGGCTCCCGGCGCCGGTCCGGAACGCCTGCTCGCCCTGGTTCGCGCCCTGGACGCCGGACACCAGGATCGCTCAGAGGCGCCGGTGACCAACCTGATCGATTACCAGGGAGAGGTGGCTCAAAAACTGGATAAGGCTTACGCCAAAAAACTATTGGATGCTTATCAGATTGAAGAAAAAATCAAAGCGCCGGCAGCTACGGAAGGCGAAACCACCCACTTCTCCGTTGTGGACGCCGAGGGTATGGCGGTTGCCGTAACGGCCAGCATCAATGCCTATTTTGGCGCAAAAGCAGCCTCGCCACAGCTCGGATTTTTGTACAACACCTATATGGATGATTTCGAACTGGGGAATCCGGATCACCCTTTCGCTATCCGGCCGGGCGCCATGGCTTACTCTTCCATGAGCCCGACTATGGTTCAGGAGAACGGGAAAACGGTCCTGGTGCTCGGCAGTCCGGGGAGTAAAAGAATCATTTCCACCGTCGCTCAGTTAACTCAGCGATGGATCGACGGCGAACGGGATATTGCAACCCTCGTCGCCGCCCCCCGCGTCCACGTCATCAATGGAAAAGTGTATCTGGAAGATATGAAAATGCCCGCCGCCTGGCGGCAGCAAATACGCCGCGCCGGGTTTGAAATCGCTTTCCCCAGCTACGAGCTCACCCAAAACGGACTTAATGCTTATTTTGGCGGAGTCCATGCCATCGCCCGCGAAAATGGCCGCTGGCGTGGCGCCGCCGATCCGCGACGGGATGGAAGGGTGATGGGGGATGGATACTAGATGCTGGATGCTGGGTGCTGGCGAATTCAGCATCTATTTTGAAAAACAGATGAAGCAATTTTCAAATTTTTTTCATAAAAAATTCCACCGTGAAATACATCTCTACCCGCAAAGCTCCGACACCGGCCGGGCACTACGCCCAGGCAACCGTGCTGCGCGATATGGTCTTCGTTTCCGGACAGCTGCCTGTCGATCCGGCAACCGGAGCCATCGTTCCGGGCTCCATCACTGAACAGACCGAACAGGTGCTGCAAAACGTAGAAGCCGTCCTGGAAGCCGCCGGCAGTGGTATCGGCAACGTGCTGAAGACGACCATCTATATAGCTGATATCGAGCTTTGGGGCGAGGTCAACGCTATTTATGGCCGCCACTTTGGCAAGCATCGCCCTGCGAGGGCAGTCGTGCCGGTGCCTACGCTGCACCACGGGGCATTGATTGAAATGGAGGCGATTGCGTATATTCCGGGGTAGAGTTTAGAAGTTTAGCGCCCTGGCTGCTTTGCAGCAGGGCTGTTTAGGAGTTTAGGGCTTGTCGTGGAAAAACCCGGGAGAACCGGGTTTTATCTTAGCTAACCATGGCTAGCCCCTAAACTCCTAAACCAGCTGCTCCGACCGGACGGTCCGCAGGAAGGAGCGGTGACTAAACTTCTAAACTCTTCTAAACTCCCGGCAAGCATTTCAACACACAACCTAAAACACATCATGACCAGAACACTCACTTTGCTGCTATTCCTTGCCGTAACGACAGGCCTGCTACCCGCCCAAACGAACGAGGAACTGAAAGAAGAACTCGAATCCGTCAATGAACGGCTTTTAAGCCTGCGCCACCAATTCAATGCCCTGGATAAGGCCATCGACGATGTGCTGTGGTACCAGCGTCTGGATGAGGATGCCTACATCGACAAGGTGGAGCTGACAGGGCCGCCCCTGGGCGAGGAGAAGGCGAAACTCAACCGGGGCGCCGCCAATCCGCTATACTACACCAATCCGTTACGGATCAAAACTTATGTATTCATCCCCAAGGATATCGATCCGGATCAGGAATATCCGTTGCTTGTCTTTCCTCATGGCGGCGTTCATAGTGATTTTAATACCGGCTACGTGCATATCGTCCGGGAACTGCTGGCACAGCAGTACATCATCGTGGCGCCGGAATACCGGGGCAGCACCGGCTACGGCGGCGGCTATTACCGTTCCATTGATTACGGCGGCAAAGAAATAGAGGACGTCAAAGCCTGCCGCGACTATATGCTTGAAAATTACGACCTGGTTGACGAAGACCGCGTCGGCATTCTGGGCTGGAGCCACGGCGGGCTGATCACGCTCATGAACCTCTTCGACTACCCCGGTGCCTACAAAGTGGGATACGCCGGCGTACCCGTCAGCGACCTCATTGCCCGCATGGGTTACAAGACCCAGGGCTATCGCGATCTTTACTCAGTAGATTACCATATCGGTAAAACGGCCCACGAAGATCCCGACGAATACCGCCGCCGCTCGCCGGCCTGGCAGGCCCACAAGCTGGAAACCCCGCTGCTCATTCACACCAATACCAACGATTCCGACGTCAACGTGCTGGAAGTGGAGCATCTGATCAACGCCCTGAAGGCCCACAACAAGGACTTCGAATACCAGATCTACGAAGACCAGCCCGGCGGCCACCGCTTCGACCGGATGGATACCAAAAACGCCAAGGAGATACGCCTGAAAGTGTACCGCTTCCTGGCGCAGTATCTGAACCCGCCGCGGCCCTTCGAAAACCTGCAGTCGCTGCAGCGGGCGAGCTACGGGTTCTGAGCCCCAGGAGGCCCTTTCCCAGGGCCTCCTGGTTTTGGTCACTGTACCTCTCCGAACGAATAAGCTTTACCAAATACTTTTCAAAACCTTCCACCAATGTTCAGGCATCAGCCAGCGTATTTACTCATCAGCCTAATTCTATTTTTTCATCCTGCGCATATCCCGGGACAATCCACCGGATCCCTCAAATTACTGGTCCCCGACCGGGTCTATGACGGCGAGGCGATGCACGACGGCTGGGCGGTTCTGGTGGAAGGAAAGCGTATCGTTGCCGCCGGATCACTGGCTTCATTGTCGCTGCCGGCGGGTACGGAGCACATCGAATTGCCCGGATTGACCCTGCTCCCCGGCATGATCGAAGGCCACTCTCACATCCTGCTCCATCCCTACAACGAAACCTCCTGGAACGACCAGGTCCTGCTGGAATCTGAAGCCGAGCGGGTAGCCCGCGCTACCGTGCACGTACGCCGCACACTGGAGGCGGGCTTCACCACGATGCGCGACCTGGGGTCCGAAGGGGCGGGCTATGCCGATGTGGGGGTAAAAACGGCTATTGAAAAGAACGTCATTCCGGGGCCGCGCTTACTGGTAGCTGGGCCGGCCATTGTGACCACCGGAAGCTACGGGCCGAAGGGCTTCGCTCCCCACGTTGAAGTACCGCTGGGCGCCAATCCGGCCGATGGTCACGATAACCTGACTCAGGAAGTACGCCGGCAGATCGGCGGCGGCGCGGATGTGATCAAAGTTTATGCGGATTACCGCTGGGGTCCCAAGGGCGAAGCCATGCCAACCTTTACCCTGGAGGAACTGCAGCTTATCGTAGAAGTGGCTAACAGCAGCGGCCGGCCCGTGGTAGCTCACGCCGCCACCGCCGAAGGCATGCGGCGCGCGGCCCTCGCCGGTGTGGCAACCGTCGAACACGGCGACGGCGGTACGCTCGAGGTGTTCGAGCTGATGGCGGAGCGAGGCGTCGCGCTCTGTCCCACCCTGGCCGCCCCCGACGCTATCCTGCAGTACCGCGGTTGGAATAAAGGCGTCGATCCGGAACCGGCACGCATCACCCAGAAGAAAAAGAGCTTCAAAGCGGCGCTTGCGGCCGGCGTTCCTATCGTGGCCGGTGGCGATGTGGGCGTCTTTCCGCATGGCGACAACGTTCGTGAACTGGAACTGATGGTCGAATACGGGATGCCCGCCGCTGAGGTGCTCCACGCTGTGACGGCCGGTAATGCTCGACTGCTGGGCCTCGAAGACCGCGGCCGCGTCGAAGCCGGACTGCTTGCCGATCTGGTGGCGGTAGAAGGACGGCCTGAAGAGCAGATTTCGGATTTGCGAAAGCTGCGGTGGGTGATGAAGGACGGAAAGGTGGTGAGGAATTGAGAAGGGGAGAATTGTGAAAAACCAGGCAGCGTAATCTTTATTTGCAACGTTCGGAAAAATACGCAATCTTTGATGAGAAAACATCGCGATTGAAAAGTTGTTATTAATTACTTTTGAAAAAAAACTCATACAGGCGATGCGGCAGGAGTTTCGGAAAAGTGCTCCTGTAATTTTCAATAAGAACGCACACTCATTTCTGACATCGCTTGAACCACAATAGATGACGGCGGCCGTGCCGTCTTCTCCTTTCTTGAAAGATTTTCAGTTACAATCGGATTAGTACAAACTGGTACGGAAAAATGCTCATTGGATCGATGATCCGATGAGATTTATTATTCATTTAAATCAAATGATTATGTTTCAAAAGTTTACCCTTTTGTTACTGTGTGGTATGTCGTTCCTAGGGAATGTCATAGCGCAGCAATCCGTCTCCGGTACGGTCACCGACCAGGAGGGGGAACCGCTGATCGGTGTGAATATCATCGTTCAGGGCACCGCTCAGGGGACGGTAACCGACTTTGACGGAACCTATCAGGTTGAGGTTCCTTCCGGGGAATCCGTATTGGTTTTTTCCTACACCGGCTACGCGCAGCAGGAGATACCAGTGAACGGCCGCAGTACGATTGATGTGACCATGGAAGAGTCGGCGGAACTTCTCGATGAGGTGGTCGTTAGCGCCCTGGGCTTCGCCCAGCGAAAGGACGAAATGGGCTCGACCTACTCGACCATAGCCGCCGATGATGTGGTCCGCTCCGGCGAAGCTACCCTGGTGAACGGTCTGGCCGGCCGGGCCGCCGGGGTGCGCATCGCCCGCTCCAACGGGGATCCCGGCGCTGGATCCACCATTCAGATCCGGGGCGCCAATACCATTACCGGTTCTTCTGATCCGCTGATCATTCTCGATGGTGTACCGATCAGCAACTCTACCCTGTACGGCGGTGGCAACGACGGCCGCGACGGCGGCACCAGCCAGCAATCGCGACTCAATGACCTGAACCCCGCCGATATCGAAACTATCCAGGTGCTGAAAGGCGCTTCGGCTGCGGCATTGTGGGGCTCCCGCGCCGCAAACGGCGTGATCGTCATTACCACCAAAAAAGGTAAGTCTGGCAAACCGTCCATCACCTTCAGTACTTCCTATTCGATTGATGAAATCAATACCAAACATCCCTTACAGGACCGTTTCGGGCAGGGACGCGGCGGAAAATACAGCTCTACGGCCCGGGAATCCTGGGGCGACAAAATCGCTGACCGCCCGGGCGGTGCGGATGTGGTCAACGAATCCGGCGCCCGCTTTGTGGCTGATGACGGCACCGTCTATTACCCGATCACGGAGAAGCGTTCGCAGGAAACCTTCAACGAAAGCAACTTCGACGCTGTTTTCCGCAACGGTCATGTCTATCAGAACGACCTGACGATCAGCGGGGGCTCCGACAAATCGACCTTCTTCTTCAGCCTCGGTCGTCTGGATCAGGACGGCATCATCCGAAACAGCTACTACGACCGGACCAACGTGCGCCTGAACAACCAGACCTTCTTCAACAACTGGTTGAACATGACCACCAGGGCCTCCTACATCAACTCCAACGCCAACCGGATTCAGCAGAGCTCTAACGTGGCCGGTCTATATCTGGGGCTGCTGCGCAATGCCCCTGATTTCGACATCCGGGACTATAGAGGCACCTACATCAACGCCAGTGGCCAGGAGTTCCCCCTGGCTCACCGCGCCTACCGCCGCCACCTCGGCGGCCCGGCAGCTCCGGCCTACAACAACCCATTGTGGAGCACGGATGAGCAGGAAGCGACCACTAAGATGGACCGCTTCCTCCTGTCATCCGAGCTGAATATCGATCCCACGCCCTGGCTGAAGTTTACCCTGCGCGGCGGCGTAGATACCTACACCGACCGCCGCAACTACTTCTGGCCGGTGAACAGCTCGGGAGAGGTGGACGGCCGCTTCAACGAAGACGTCATCCAGGAGCGGGAGACCAACTTCGACGCCATCGCCCGCGGCACCTTCCAGTTGAGTGACAACATCGGATTGCTGGCCACGCTGGGGTGGAACATCAACGACCGGCAGCGCAGATGGAATTACGCCCAGATCCGGGGCTTCCTGGCCAATGTACGCCTTCCGACGACCGATGTGAACACCAGCAACGGCGCCTCCACCGTGACCAACGGCAAGCGCTTCGTCCGCTCCAACCGGGGCTACGGTGTATTGTCTTTTGATCTGTACCAACAGCTGTTCGTCAACTTCTCCGGCGCCGTGGAAGCAGCTTCCAGTGTGCAGGGAAGTTTCTTCTATCCCTCCGTCGACGCCGCCTGGCAGTTTACCCGTCTGTCCGGGCTATCGGGCAACAACCTGCTCTCCTTCGGTAAGCTGCGCGCCAGCTGGGGACAGGTGGGCGTACAGCCGCAGCCGCACCGCTTCGAAACGCTGGCGGAAGGCGGTTTCACTTACACCTCCTACAGCGATCCGCTGGACCTCAGCCTCTTCGGCGGAGGCTTCCGTGTAGATGACGATAAAGGAAACCCGGACCTGGTGCCGGAAGTCAAAACGGAATGGGAAATCGGTACTGACCTGCGATTCTTCCGCAATCGCCTCGGGTTGACGCTGACCTATTACCAGAACCAAATCGACGATCTGCTCTTCGAAGTGACGACGGCTGCTTCCACCGGCTTCCTCAGCGAATACACCAACGCGGGCCGGATGGAGAACAGAGGTTTCGAGGCGGAAATTGATTACGGCATCATCCAAAAGCAGGATTTTACCCTCAACTTTTACGCCAATGCCAACCGCAACCGCAACGAAGTGCTCGATCTGAAAGGCACCGAGTCGGTCAACCTGACGCCGGGCGGCTCCATCAGCTCCCGCGCCGTCGTCGGCCAGGCGCTGGGTGTACTGTGGGCCAACCGCGCCGAGCGCGATGACGACGGCAGTATGGTGCTCGATGATCGCGGCTTTCCGCAGCTGGCCTCCACCCAGGGCATCGTCGGTGATCCGAACCCCGAATGGCGCGGCGGCGCCGGTGTGCGCGCCGGTTTCAAGGGCTTCAATTTCAACGTGCTCTTCGAACATTCACAGGGCGGTGAATTCGCCGAGCGCACGCGCTTCATCCTGCGCAACTTCGGTACGCACGAAGATGTAGGTAACGAAGTGACCTTGACCCAGGACCTCGTCAACTACTCCGGAGAAACCTTCACCGCGGGCACTACGCTGCGCGGTAATATCGAAGACTTCGGCGGCGGCCCCGTACTGCTCGATGAAACCTGGTACCGCGGTCCCGGCGCCGGCTTCGGCGACGGGGTGATCAATGAATTCGCTATCGGCGACTACACCTGGACCCGTCTGCGTGAAATATCCCTGAGCTACACTCTCAACCAGGAATGGTTCCGCAACGCCACCAGACTGGGTAACATCACCCTCGGCGTCACCGGCCGCAACCTCTTCCTGTGGACCGACATCAAGGGCATCGACCCGGAAACCAACCAGTTTGGGGTGAACAACGGCTTCGGCATCGACTATTTCACCAACCCGGGTACGCGCTCCATTTTGTTTAACCTGTCTATCACCTACTAAAAAATACGAAGGATGAAAATCTTTAGAAATATATTGCTGTTGATCCTTGGCATATCTTTCGTATCCTGCGAAGATATTGTCGATGGTATCAACGACAACCCCAACAACGTGACGATCGACGACGTTGATCCGGTGCTCTTCCTGACCGGCGCCCAGCTGGCGCATATCTCCAACCAGGTAGGCCATATCGAGCGGATCTCCTCCATGTGGAGTGGCCAGCTCGTCGGTTTTCAGTCGCTCTACAAAGCGCTGTTTGAATACAACCTGACCTCAGCGGAAACCAACGACATCTGGGAGCAGACCTACCAGGGCGTCGTCACCCAGGTGCGCTCCATTCGCGAGCGCCTGCCCGATGATCCGCTGCTCAACGGTATTTCGAAAGTCATGGAGGCCCATGCCGTCGGCACCCTCGCCGCTATCTTCGGCGATGTGCCCTATAGAGATATCATCAACGAGGAAATCGACGACCCGGCCTTCGATGGTCAGCGTGAGGTGTTCGACGCCCTGCAGGCGCTGCTCGACGATGCCATTTCTGATTTGGGACAGGCCCGGGCCGGCCGTCTTGTTGCCGAGGACATCTACTACGGCGGCGACCGCGACAAATGGATAGAAGCGTCTTACACGCTGAAGGCTCGCTACTACACGCTCACCAAGCAGTACAGCGAAGCTTACGCAGCTGCCCAGAACGGCATCTCCGTACCGGAAAACTCCATGCAGTTCCATCCCATTGATGATCCAAACCGTGACAACAAAAACCTCTTCAATACCTTGCTGTCCGGCAGCCGCGCCGGCGATATCGGCAACGAGGGCTCTTTCCTGCTCGATCTGCTCGATGAGGGAGGAGAGGTGTCGCGTAACCACGCGAAAACAAAGGAGGCCGCTCGCTACGATTACCTCCTGATCGACGAAAGCAGCGACCGGGCCAACCTGGGAGTCGCCGGCGCCCTGGAACCCATGCCCCTGGTCATCTATGCCGAAAACCTGCTGACGCTGGCCGAAATGGGCGCCCGCACACAGGGCTTCGAAACGGGCCTGCAACACCTCAACGAATGGCGCGCCTATCTCAATTCGGGCGAGGCCTTTAAGATCCTGGATGAGAAGTCGGAACTGCTCTACGAGCCCTTCACAGCGGCCGACTTCCAGTCGGGCGGCGTGGAAAATCCGGACGGCATCGATCCCGACCGCGCCCTGCTGCGCGAAATCGCCGAGGAGCGCTACGTCTCCTTCTTCGGGCAGTTTTTGCCCTTCCACGATGCCCGCCGCCTGCGTAACGGCGATCAGGATATCTCCGTAGATATTCCGTTAAACACCCCGACGGCAACGCTGTATCCCGAACGCTTTATCTATCCGCAGGATGAGATCAATGCGAATCCCAATGCGGTTGAACCGGCGGAAGGGCTGTTCTTTGTGCTGCCGGTGAACCGGTAGTTCGGGCTGGGGCGCGAAGCTCTGCTTCGCGCCCCCCTTAAGGATAGTCAACTTTCTTGGATTTAAACGCAGTGTGTCGGTAGGGCCTTTGGCGACCAGATCGATTACTCCTACTTTGAGTTTGGGCACTTTTTTTAGTTCCGTCTCTTCCCCGGTTCAGGCAGAAAGGAACAATAATCGTGGAGAATGATTCGAAAAAGGCGAATCCGGGATAATGCCGGAAAACCTAAAAGCTCAAGTTCAGTGATGAAGGAAATGTAAACATCACTACCACAGGTAATGTAATGCTCTCATTGCATCAATGCAGTGATTTCCCCAATGGTGATTAAATCCAAACTTCAGTTGCCATAAAGCGTCTTCGATTGATTCGTTAGTTCCGATTTGGTCAATCTTGGTCAATTCTTCTTTTAGATCAGCATAAATGTCTGCAAAGTCGTCTACTAACCAACCTTGTGTCGGTTCGTTTTCTTTGTCGTATGCTGGGTCAAAAACTTCCCAATAAAAACAGTCCTTTCCAAGATTCGAAATCAGGTTTTTATTCATTTTCCTGAGTTCGTCTTTGTCAATTTCATCAAATTCACTTCCGGACCCTGAATGAATCAATTCAACAGTTTCAAGTTCCAAAGCTGTTCGATATAATTCAGATAAAGCTTTGTGAGAGTCCTTGTAAAATTTTTCTCGGTTTAAATCACCATTCTCCAACAAGATCACAAACTGTCGAGCAGCGTTCAAGAAGTCAGTCGTTGATTTCTTATTCAGCAATTCAGTTATTTCAGTCGACAGTTGTTTCATCGTTTTTTATTCCTTAAAATCTTGTAAGTCTTTTATTAATCTCTCAGAACCTAAAGCCGTTTTGGTCTTTAGATAAATCCCTGGGCTTTGGTCTTTATTCAAAAGTATGTCTGCTGCAATTAGCCCATAGGCCAGTGAGCCTTTAGCTCCAATTCCAGACATTCCACCAACAAGCACAAAATTGGATTCAACTTCCGAATCATTTTTTATGACATTTGTAACATAAGGAACTTCAGATGTTGTAAGTGAATAAACACAAGAATATCCACTACTGAATTCTAAATCCGTGATTCCTATTGGCAAATTGAGCAAGGCAAAATAAGCCGCAGTGTTTTCTTTACTCCATTGAATTTCCTTTGAAGTTAATTCCTTTGCCCATACCGCGTTCAAATCATCAATGTCAGTTCTTAAAAAATGTCCTCCAACCTTTAATAACGGTATTCCATCCTCGTCATACTTTTCTATCATTGAATAAAATATTTCCGAATTCAAATTAGCCACGGGATAGAATTCTTGAAGTTTCTTTTTCTGTTCGCTCTTCAAGCTTTCATATGTACTTCTATTGATTTTTAGAAACGCCAAGAATAACCGCTTGGGTGTTATCAATTTGCTAAAGTATGGAGCTATTTCTTGTACCAAAAGCCCATTATATGGCCCGGCAGCAGCTACCACTTTTTTACTTAACAACGTTTCAATTTCTCCAGATTTTGTGTTTGTTATTTCAATCGCATAGATTCCATTCTTTCTCGTCAAGCTTGTCACTTTTTGGTTATATCTTATTCTATTACCGGCCTTTCGGATACCATTATGAAGCTTAGCAATTAGAACCTTTGGATTAAGTGTCCCTGAATATTGTTTGAATTCTCTAATTACCATTGCGGTATCAGGAATGACCATATCAAACATTTCGAGGGCCTTTTCTTTATTTGGGGCAAATTCATATTTGTCAGTTTGTCCATCAAGCAGTTCCTCTATTTCATTCAATTGGGACTGATAATAGATATAGGTAACAGGCGAGGTTGTATAGATGTCTTCCATCTTATGTGGTTTTTCCGTCAAGCCATCATTTAAGTAGTTAATTAGGTTCTGAGTTTCACTTACAGAAGTCTGTTGCAGGTATGAAAAAATATCATTTTTCGGTCCTAAACTTCTTGAAATGCGTGCTTCACCAAAGCTTGAACCGAACGTATAAATTGAGTCTTGTTGTTCAATTAATAAAACATTTTCTCCATATTTGGATAGCTCCCAAGCTGCAGAACTACCCATAAGTCCACCACCAATTACTACAATATCTTCTATCTTTTCTGATGTTTGACAGGACATTATATTCAATGCAATAACTATTGTAAAAATTAACTCTCTCATTTTTTTATATTAATGCCAACGTTGAGTATATGAAGCGTAGCATCCCGTAGGGTGCTGTGATTTCATATACATTGTTATATGCTTTTTTTATTTTTTCTTCCAATTCTTTTATGTCTCCAAACTTCAAATAGGTAGCAATCAGCGTGGTGTTCTTCAGGAATATATTCTTAAATCCGTCTGTATTTTTTAGCCTTTGCCCATTCAGTTACTAATCCGAATTCATTTAAATCTTTTGGTAAAAACGATTCGTCAAACCCTCCACAATTTGTTAAGGCACTAACATAACCATCTGCTTCAATTAAATCATATCCAACAAAGTCAAATTCACTATTCAATTTTCTCTTTGTTTCGTTTGGTTCAACGGTAAAGTGCATACGCCGTGCGACGTTTAGGAGCATGGACGATATGCATTGTGTTATGGGCATTTTCCTCTATAGCTTGGAGGATAGAGCTATCTGGATGTTTGTTTATTCATGAATAATAATGGAGGTATTATTCAACTCAACGACTTTGCTACCTTTCTCAAAGGCTTTTTCGATTGTTTCAAAGTTGGCCTCGAATAGTTTTATTAAGTCTTTATTTACGATGTTTCCGGTCGTAATCATTAAAATTCTATCTGGTCGGCCAAATAAGATGTGATATTTTTGGAAGTCGCTGTCTTTGGAGGTTACTATTCTTTTCTGGTTGTCTGCAATCCGAATGATTTCCATATCATCTGTTAAATTCTTATTCGGTAAATCACGAGTATGAAGGGCATCATGCCCGCGATCGATCAGCCAGCTTTTCAGGGCCATTGGCAAATGAGCATCGATTAAGAATTTCATGTATTAAGCTGCTTTCACTTTTAGGATGCTTTTCACTTGGAGCAATTTTGCGGCAAATGCCAGGCAAGCCCGAATATCTTCCTCTTCCAGATCGGGATAGTCCTCTAAAAGTTCTTGAGTAGTCATTCCTGCCGATAACAGGTCAAGAATAACTTCTACCGGGTATCGCATGTTTCTTATTGTCGGCTTACCAAATGATACGTTAGGATTAATGGTAATTCGATTCAGCAGATCTTTTTCTTCCATTTTGCCAGGTTTACTTTTTAGCAATTTACCCTATTTTTGTCGACTTTCAAATGGGATGAAAATGCGATTTGTTATCAGCTGCCTTTCATTTATCTTTCGTATTTAATCATTGTTTGAAAAGAAAAAGATTCATTCTGCGCCACCCCTTCATTTTCAAAGTCAACTACTATGTCGCCAGTCACTTGGTAGATGTCTTTCTCAATTCTTTTGAAAGTGAGCTTCTTAATATCGCAAATATTATGTGCGTGTCCGATATAAATTGAAGCTTCAGCGTCCTCATATGCTCTATTACTCACCTCTATTCCGTCCAAATTATCCGGATCAACCAAGTCAAGTTTTAGCCATTCGATCACAATTTCGGTTTCTACTGGTTGGTCTTCGTATTTCAGACCGGAATCAAATGGTTCGAGCGGTATGTAAATCCGATGAAATAGTGTATTCTCAAGTCCAATCCGCTCATTTCGGAACCAATATTTTTCTGCTTTTCCAGGCTGAGCTTTGGTTTTGCCTTGAAGATTAATCCGTTTCATTCTTTTATTGCCCATAACATGAATGGATTGTATCCGTCGCCGTCACCAAAACATCCCCTTCTTTGTAGCGGATATACAGTTGTATCATTAAACGCATCCGGATTCAGAACCCCCCTCACCAGGCGACTCCTTATCGTTTTCAAGATCCAAAAAACCCAGCGGACTTGAAAGGTTCCGGCGTGCTTTTTTTGTGATGTGGGTGTAGATTTGTGTCGTTTCGATGTAAGCCTACGAGCTTCCCCCCACCCAATTCCCCAACATTCTCCCGCCCTCCCGCGTTATAAACGATTCCGGGTGAAACTGAACCCCCCGGATATTGTAGGCCGTATGCGCCAGCCCCATGATGATGCCGCCGGGGCCGGTGGCGGTTACGCGCAGACTGCCGGGCAGCTCGTAGTCGCGCACCTCCCAGGAGTGATAGAGGCCGACGGTCGTCTGCCGGGGGATGCCCTGAAAAAGCCGGTCTACCGGCGGCTGGACCTCGATTTCCACCGAGCGGCCGTGCAGGACGCCCGGCAGGTTGCCCAGCCGGGCGCCGAAGTAGCGGGCGATGGCCTGGTGGCCCAGGCAGATGCCCAGGATAGGCTTCTCTCGGTGGTACTCCTCCAGGATGCGAAACATGGCCGGGTACTCGTCGGGCAGGCCGGGGCCGGGGGAGAAGACGATGCGGTCGTATTCGGCGACTGCCGGCAGCTCCACCCGGTCGTGCGTGACCACCTCAAGGGTGCAGCCGTCTAAACGGCGGAACGATTCCACGAGGTTGTAGGTAAAGGAGTCGTAGTTATCAATTAACAGAATGCGTTGCATAGCCGATGAATAATGTGGGACAGGCCATAGCGGCCATGAATGAGTACGGGAGCAAAGCTATCCCTTTTTTGTTTATTATCGATTTCGAAGGGGAGCGCCCCTTGGTGTACCGGATCGACGAGCTGGAAGGAAAGGATATTTTCTTTGATATCGACGGACATGGAAATGGGGCTTCCCCCGGCTCCCCGCCGCCTGCTCTGTATTTCGAAAGCCGACCCGTGCCTTTCCCCCGCTACCGTGATGCTTTCGAAGAGGTGCAGCAATACCTCCGGCGCGGAGATACCTACCTGCTCAATCTGACCTTTCCTTCCGAGGTAAATCTGAATTACTCCCTGCGCCAGGTCTTCGACCACAGTCGCGCCCGCTACCGTCTGTATTACCGCGATCAGTTTGTCGTATTTTCCCCGGAGACCTTCGTACAGATCCGCGAGGGTCGCATTGCCGGCTTTCCAATGAAGGGCACGATTTCTGCGGAGCTTCCCGATGCTGCGCAGCGCGTTCTGGCCGATGAGAAAGAGTTTGCGGAGCATTGTACCATCGTCGACCTGATCCGCAACGACCTGAGCATTATTGCCACGGAAGTAGAAGTGGAGCGCTTCCGCTATATTGACCGGGTGGAGACCCAGGGGGGCGCCTTGCTACAGGTGAGTTCGGAAATTACCGGGCGGGTCCCTGTGGATTATCGCGCCCGTATCGGAGAGCTGCTCTTCCGGCTGTTGCCGGCGGGCTCCGTCTCCGGCGCCCCGAAGCGGCGGACGTTGGAGATCATCCGGGCGGCGGAAGGCGCGCCCCGCGGCTATTACACCGGCGTGTTCGGCTGCTTCGACGGCCGTAACCTCGACAGTGCGGTCATGATCCGCTACCTGGAGCGAAATGGCGACCAGTTCTACTATCGCAGCGGCGGGGGAATCACGGCGTTGAGCGGATTGGAAGAAGAATACGAAGAACTGATAAAGAAAATTTATGTCCCGCTTACTGGAAACGATCCGGATAGAGAACGGACGCCCGCAGCACCTGGCCTATCACACGCGGCGAGCTAGGGAAGCCCGGCGGCAGCTCCTCGGGCTGGAGGACGCTTTCGACCTGGAGCGGTACATTAAGATACCGGAAGAACTGGGCGATGGCCTCTACAAATGCCGCGTAACCTACGGCGCAGCTGTCGAGTCGGTAGAATTCGAGCCCTATACCGTCCGGCCGGTGCACTCGCTGCGCCTGGTAAGGGACGACAATATTGACTACCGCTTCAAGTACGCCGATCGCCGCCGCCTGCAAGTGCTCTTCGCACGGCGCGGCGACTGCGACGATGTGCTCATCGTCAAACGCGGACTACTCACCGATACTTCTTACTGCAACATTGCTGTATACGACGGCCTCCAGTGGTGGACGCCCGATGCGCCGCTGCTCCCCGGAACGGCCCGGCAGCGGCTGCTGGATAAGGGGCTGATTCGAGAAAAAAGGATACGGGTGGAAGATCTGCCTCTCTTCAAGCGTATCCGCCTGATCAACGCCATGCTGCCCTGGGAGGGGAAAGGGCTGGTGGTTGAAAGGTTGGAAAGTTGACGGTTGACAGGTACAAAGTGGATGGTTCAGGCGCTCCGTTCCTCGGTAAATCCTGCCAAAAACTTACTGGCAGCCGGGGATAAATAAAAAAGCACCCGCAAATTTGTGGATCTGCCGTATCTTCCCGTAATTTTAAGAGCTGTTCGTCAGAGAGACTCTCTGGCAGCCACTAGCTCTACAAATAGGATACAATGACCAGAGTATCGACCCATACGATTGTTGAAGAAACCGAGCACTTTGTGAAGCAAATCCTCACGGATGAGTTAACGGTTGATCACCGCTATCACAACCTGCCGCACACCCTGGCTGTCCGAAAGGCCTGTCTGGAAATCGCCGAACGTCTGGAAATAGAGGAAGAAGAAAAGGAAATACTCGAACTGGCCTGCCTCCTGCACGATACGGGGTTTACGGAAGTATATCAAGGCCACGAGGGCATCAGCCACCGCATCGCGCGCGACTTTCTGCGAGAGCGGGGCTATCCGGAAAACCGCCTGCAGCAGGTGTTGCGCTGTATCGATGCTACCTTTCCGCCCAACCGGCCGAGCGGGCTCCTGGAAAAGGTCATCCGAGATGCCGATCTGGCAAACCTGGGAAGCATTAATTATCCCGAACAGCTGGCGGCACTGCGCCACGAGTGGGAGGTCTTTCTGGGCCAAACTTTTGACGATCGCGATTGGTTTCGTCTCAATCGCGACTTCCTTCGGGAAACCCGTTTCTTTACAGCTCCGGCTCAGGAGATGTGGGGGTCTAGAAAGGATATTAACGAGAAGTACCTCAAACGAATGGCCAAGCAGCTAAAGAAAGGGGGACGAAAAGCAGAGACGACGATTCAGGGCAATCGCAGCGCCCAGATGATGTTCAAAACCTCTCTCCGTAATCACCTCGACCTGAGCACGCTGGCCGACAACAAGGCCAACATCATGCTCAGCGTTAATGCCCTGATCCTTACTATCGCCGCTCCGCTGGCGCTTACTTATGTGCAGAATGAAGTATTGCTGATCATTCCGCTGATCATGCTGCTGATCACCTGCCTGGCCTCCATGATTTTCGCTACACTGGCTACCCGCCCAATCAAAATGACCGGTTATACCGATACCGAAAAGATTGAAACGGGGCAGTCCAACCTCTTCTTCTTCGGCAATTTCTACGATATGGATTTTGAGGAATATAGCATAGGAATGGAGCAGGTCATTTCCGATCCCGATAAATTGGAAAGTTCCATCCGGCGTGACCTCTTTTTTCTGGGAAGAAGCCTCGGAAAGAAGTACAACCAGTTGCGAACTTGCTATAATATTTTTATGATCGGCATGATTATCACCATCATTACCATGGTGGCTACCTATTCCTATACCATAGCTGTGCAGTAGGGAAACTGTTTATCCAGTACCCAGCACCTGTCAGTCAGTAGTGGGCTTAGCAGGTCCCAGACTGGAAAAAGCCTGGCTTCGTCCTGGCCCAGCATCCAGCTTAAAGTCGGAAGTCGGAAGTGGGAAAAGGCTCAGCAAGGTTTAAGTCAGGCGTGTCCAGCATCCAGCACCCAGTACTCCCCCCTCACAACTTCACCGTAACCCGCAGCGCCTTCAATCCCTGTACGCCCTGCAAGCGGGACAGGAGCAGGTCTTCCACCTGGTCGGTGATGAGGCCTTCGTGCTGGAGGTAGTCGATGTATTCGAGGTATTCCTGCCGGTCTTTTTCCTGGAGGTAGACGATGGCGATTTTTCCGGAAACGGTGAGGCGTTCGCCGGTGCCTTCAATGGTCGCTTTGTCAATCCGCTTTTTGAGGATTTCGTAGCGCACGTTGTACGCGCCGTCCACATCGAATTGCTTTTCGTCCATCCGGAAACGGATAGAGAGTGCCTGAGTGTAGGCAAAGACCAGCTGAGCCGTCGTCAGCGGAACCGGTAATTCACCCTGCAACTCGTGCACTTTTCGGGTGATGCCGCACATGTGGATGAGCTGCCAGAGCCGAAGGTTTTTGAGGTGCATCATGCAAAAAGCTCCCTGCTTGAGCAGCGACTGCCCGGCGTAGATGTCGTACTCCACCCCGTCGGTTTTGTACTTTTCAAAATAGTGCGGCGTGACTCGCTGCGTTTCCCGCTCCTGCGTTTCGAGGTAATTGGAAATGGTATTGTTGATGATAGAGACGCTTTCCTCGTAAGCCTTTCTTTCGCGATAGACTATAAGAAGATCACTATCCAGGTAATCGAAATAACTGCTGATGGCGCTTGCCAGTTCAGCGTTATTCTGTCTCATATTTTTAAGAATAGGATGAATTTCCTGATGCAAAAGGTCGACGATGCGCGACTCGTCGCTGGAATTGAATTCCTCTTTGACTTCCCGGATGCTTTTTTCCACTTTCATGAGGAATTGATTGAGCAGGGGAAAACTGGTGGTCTGCAGGCAGTGCCGGATAACCTTTTGCACGCGCATCAGGTTGTCGATAAGGTCGGCCTGAATGGCGTTATTGCGCTGATCGGAAGAGCCGACGATATCTGCCTGGCCGTAGAGGGGATATACATCGTGGAAAACGATGGGCTCGATGAAAGCCTTTTCATTTTGTTTTTCGCGTTCGTTGAGGAGGTTGTAGGAAGCCTCGATAAATTTCCATTCCACGCTGGGATGAACGGCCGTAAACTGCTCGCGGATGATGGCCTCAATCTGATTGTCGATCTCCTCGCGGCTGCGTTCTACGGCCAGGCTGAACAGACCAATGATCTCCTTGAATTTCAATTCTATAAAGCTGTGTAGCTCGAAGGGCTGCCCCGAGCCGATTTCCAGCAGTCCGATCACCTGCTCGTCTTTATTCAGCAGCGGGGCGACGATGATACTCCGGATACCTTCCCGGAGCAGGTCTTCCTCAATAGGCGTTTTATTGCGGAGGTGCTTCAGGTCTTCAATCAGGAGTACTTCCTTGTATTTACAGGCCTTTTCATAAATGGAATTCCTGTTTTCTTCGTCCAGCAGGTCGAGATGCCTGTCGGCTAAAAAATCAAAGCGGATTTTATACCGGTGGGCGACGGCGTTTTCCACGGGGTAGTCGATCGCAGTGATGCCCAGGCGCAGGCCGGGCAAGCCGAAATAAGTACGCACCAGCCGTTCTAGTTCTCCTACGTTGCCGGAATCGACGATGGCGTCCTTGCGCAGCAGGCGGTACTTCAACTGCGACAAGGCCTCCTCTTCGGTGATATCAACCAGTTGGCCGATGACAAAACCGTTGAATTCAAAATTCTCCGGCGGAATATGACGCAGCCACAGGTCGGTGTCGTAAATGTTACCGAGCAGGTGGTTAATTTCTTCCTGCGAAAGCGGTTTGAGCGGTTTTCGTTTCTCAATATCGATAAACTGGGTGTCCATCTGGGTTTTGAAATGGCGCTGTAGCTCCTCATTTGGAGACTCCACCGTCATAGAAAGCGGTGGGTCAACGCGAATGTGCTGTCCGTAGAATTTATTCAGGATCAGGCTGCAGGCGCCGATGACGGTGGCGCAGTAGACCATATCTTTCGTATTGGAAATGAGATAGCTTACCGTATTTTCTTCGATGAGCTGTTCCAGGGCGTCAGTCCGGTAAAAGGGGTTCAGGTCAAAGGGCGCCGATAATTTAGCCATCTGCTTTTTACGCATCAGGGGAGGGAAGACGCTGCTTAGCAGCATCTCCAGCAATTCGGAATGCTCTTCCCGGAATTTCTCCGGATCTGCAACGGGCTTGCGAAGCTCGGGAAGCTGCTCTATCCGTTCCAGAATCGCCCGGGCCAGCAGTTTGTCGGCGTAATTGTTCTCCTCCCGGAGCAGTTCCTCCTCGATTCGCCGGATCAGTGGCTGGAAACTCAGCCGGGAGCGGAAAGGTACCCGGTTGATGCCCAAATTGGTATACAAGTCCTTCTTGACTGAAATCTCCTTTTCAGTTGTTTTTTCCGGTTCAGATATTTTATTAACCATCGGCATTACATTGGTTATACTGTTGTAATTGAGGAATATAACAAAAAAAGGGGGCAAAGGGATGAGTGGACAGCTGCATTCGTGGGGTAAACAGGAGGAACTGTCTTCGGCCTTATAGTATGGATTGACCCGGCTTAAATCAGCGGTAAAGGTTTGGGGGCAACCCCTTCCCGGCTGGCTTCCCGGAATCTAGTGGCGCTGTGGGCGATACTCTGTTTCAGGGGGTGATAGCTGAAGTCGAAATACTGTTCTGCTTTGCTACTGTCGAAGTAGAAGGTGCGTGAGGCGTTGGCGGCCACCTCGCGGGTGAGAAACGGTCGTTTCCCCTGCATTTTGGCCAGCAGGGTAGCGAGGCGCCAGGCGATGCCGCGCATCCAGGGGCGGACGGCAATCCTCGGCGGACGGCGGTCAAGGTTCCGGGCGATTTCTTCCAATACCCAACGGTAGCTGCGGTTTTCGGCACTGACGATGAAGCGTTCGTTGGACACCGGGCTTTCCATCAGCCGGATCATAAAGCGGGCCACGTCACGCACATCCACAAAGCCGGTGCCGCCGACGGGATAGAACGGGGATTGGTTCCAGACATAATTAAAAAGGCGAAGTGCTCCTTCCTCCCAGCGGCCGCTGCCGAGGATGACGGAAGGATTGACAATGCCGACTTCAAGCCCTTCGGCCATTCCACGCCATGCTTCCTGCTCGGCGAGGAACTTGCTGATCGCATATTGAGTATTGAAGCGTCCCCGCTGCCAGACCCTGCTTTCGTCAAGGGTTTCTCCTTCCCGGGTGCGGCCGAGCGTGGCGATGGAGCTGGTATGAATAAACTTTTTAATGCCGGCTGACAATGCAGCATTGATCAGATTGGCCGTACCTTCAATATTGACCTGCATCATTTTATTAGTATCCCGCGGATCGAAAGAAACGACCGCGGCACAGTGATACACCCGGCTGACCCCCTCCAACGCATCATCCAGTGAGAAGATATCCAGCACATCTCCCTCCACCCATTCGACCTGTCCGGCTACCGGCGCTACCAGGTCCATCCGGCTGCCGGGCCGGCGCAACCCCCGAATCTGCGTATACCCCTGATCTACGAGGTAACGCAGCAGATAAGAACCGACAAAGCCCGTTCCTCCGGTGACCAGTATTTTTTCCTCTTTCTTCAAAAAAAGTGCTTTTTCATATTTCCTCTTTCTCCTTTCCTCTTTGCCCTTTCTTATTTCCTGGTTCCCAAATCGCTCCTCCCACCGCATCACGCCGTGCGCCGGTAACGGTGGCCATACAGTTCGGAAGCCCTTCCAGACGCAGGGCGCCCATCAGGGCGATCAGGGCAGCTTCCTTAAAAGCGATGATCTGCGTTTCGGGTATGATGACTTCCAGGGGCACTACTTTTTCAGTTTCCTCCCGGATACACTGCACCAGAAACCGGTTCAGGGCGCCGCCGCCCGTGACCAGCATCCGGTAGGGCGGGGCAGGCATTTTTTTCTGTACGGTAATCTGTTCCAGGCTGCGGGCCGTTTGCCGGGCCAGCTGGACGCAGGCCGTTCGCAACTTGTCGGCAACCGGATATTCAGCGTCCTCGTATAGGGGGATCAATTGATCCTGTACCCAGTCATTGCCAAGGGATTTGGGATAGGGTTGATGAAAATAGGGCAGCGCATCGGCTTGTTCAAGCAGCGCGGGCTGCAGGCGGCCGCCGGTGGCGATATTCCCGTTTTCATCGTATTCCCGCCCGAGTTCGGCTGCCAGCGCGTTGAGTACCTGATTGGCGCCTCCGATGTCAAAGGCGATGAAATCATCTTCGGTGCGGGCGCTGATATTGGCGATGCCTCCAAGGTTGAGATAGAAATGATAGCCGGGAAACAAATGCTTGTCGGCAAGCGGAGCCAGCGGCGCGCCCTGGCCGCCGAGAGCGACATCCAGAGCGCGAAGGTTGTCCACCACTATATGGCCCGTAGCAGCCGCCAGGGCAGCGCCGTCGCCAATCTGCAGGGTCAGCTGCTGGTCAGGATAGTGGAAGACAGTGTGCCCGTGCGAAGCCACCAGGTCAACAGGTGTTTCCAGCTTTCGCAAAAAGGGCTGCAATAATTTACCCATGTAATGCCCAAAATCCACGTTGGCCCGGGCTAGTTCCAGGCCGGAAGCCTGCGGTAGTTTCTTCAGGCGATCACACCATTCGGAACTGAAGGCCGTAGTGTCCGTCTTCAGCAGTGACCAGTCCTTTACCGCTACGCTGTCTGTTTCAAGTGCGAAGCGGCAAAGGGCCATGTCGAGCCCGTCGAGCGAACTTCCCGACATCAATCCGACGGCGTGAATGGTTTTTAACATATCAGCTATTGATCGGCATCCTACTTATTTTGATTTTCTGACAAGGTCATCGTGTATTCTGCGACAGCCCTGATTTTTTCCTCACTCAGGAGGCTTTTGAAAGGAGTCATTGCATTGCGTCCATTTGTAATGACTTGTACGCGTTCTTCCACCGTCAATTCGGAGGATGTCAGGTCGAAAGCACCGCTGGCTCCCATATCGCCGTATACGCCGTGGCAGGCCACGCAATATTGCTTGTAAATTTTCTCACCATCAACAGCCGGTTGCTCGGCAGCTGCCGTCTGCCCGGAAGAGGAGGTTTCCGCACCGGATTCGGAAACGTCAGAACCGCCACAAGCGTATACGAGGGCGGCGATAAACAGGAAGATGAGGTTCTTTTTCATGGAGTGTAGAAATTTTCAGCTTTTTTGAATGCGTGCAAAGGTAACATCCATTTGAGAAAACTTGGATAACCCAAAAGCAAAACAAAAAAGAACCGGCATGGTTTCGGCAGTTCTCGTCGAAAAGCTTGGGTTATTTATCGTAGCATTACGTAACTTTAGATATCCTTTTCTTTTGAGGCGCATTTTGGCAAAACTCCTGAAGAAATAGAATTGTTACCTTTACCTATCAACAAAATCTTTTTTACACATGAGTGAATCAAAAAATAGAAGTCTGGGACAAGGAAAACTTATCACCTCCGGGGTGATCGTATTCCTTGTACTCATCGTTATCCTCATTTTTTCAAATGCCACTTTCCTGACCATTGAATCGGGCGAACGCGGCGTACTCTTTAAGCGTTTCTCCGGTGGCCTGGACAAAGAGAATATCTACAATCCGGGATTCCATATTATCGCACCCTGGAATACCATGTACGTTTACGAGGTGCGGGAGCAGCAGCTGGAAGAAGAAATGGAGGTGCTCTCGAGTAACGGCTTGAATATTAAAGTGGACATCACGGTTCGTGTACACCCGATGTACGAAAAAATCGGGCAGCTGCACGAAGTATTCGGTCGCGATTACCTGAATTCCCTTTGCCGCCCCGAAGTCCGTTCTTCTGTCCGGACCATCCTTGGCCGGTTTACGCCGGAGGAATTGTACTCCACCCGCCGCGATGAGGTTCAGTCGATGATCCAGGAAGACCTGGAAGGGTCGCTGGGCAACAACTACATCGTGCTGCGCACCACGCTGATCCGCGATATCGAGCTGCCGGAAAAAGTGCGTACCGCTATCGAAGAAAAAATCGAGGCGGAGCAACTGGCGCTTAAATACGAGTACATCCTGGAGCAGGAGCGCCGCGAGGCCGAGCGGAAAGTCATCGAGGCTCAGGCCAAGGCGGATGCTAACCGCATCCTGAACCAGTCCCTGACCGAAAATATCCTGCGCGATAAGGGCATCGAAGCTACCCTGGAGCTGGCCAACTCCCAGAACTCCAAGGTCGTTATCGTCGGCGGCGGTGACGCCGGCCTGCCGCTGATTCTGGGGAATCAGTAATTACAGGTACAGTCAGGTTGAACCCGCGATGACCGGCTAATTGTCCCTGTAAAGCAAGGGCGTAGGGAATATTCACGGTAAAAGAGATTTGAGCAATCACCTCCTCTAAAGGGAAGGGTTGGTCAAATCTCTTTTTTTTGTGGAAAGCGAACCACTCCTGAAGGCTGCTAAAAAATATTTTGTCATTGACCTCGGGTAGAAGTCAAAATGTCGCTAATTATCAAAAAGGCAAATTATTAATAGGCCTGTCTGCTATTTTAGCAAAAAAAGAAAAACGGCACGGTTTCTGATCTGTTCCGGGATATTTAAAGCTTTGTCGTTCTCGAAATCAGGAAGCGTTGCCTGATAGACTAAATCTGCCGGCGCAGGGATTGTGCTTCACCGTTGCCTCCAACCTGGCCAAATACATCGTCGGCCGCCTGATCGTCGACGGCAAGGTGCGCCGCGCCTACACCGGCATCGCCGGTCAGACCATTCACCTCAACCAGCGGTTGATCAATTACCACGGCCTCAACGTCCGCTCCGGCGTCATCTTCCAGCAAATCGAACCCGACGGACCTGCCTATAACAGCGAGCTGCAGCAGGGCGACCTCATCGTCGGCCTCGATGATTTACCGGTCACCACGATTGAAGATCTGCACAAAGTGCTCGATGAAACGCGCATTGTAACGCCCTGCACACTGCACATCGTGCGTCGTAACCGCCGCGAACAGGTGCGGGTAATTCCGGCAGAGATGCCTTGATATGGTTTACCTCACCTCAAAATCGCTCTTCCTCATTTTGTTATACGCGCGTCCCTTCCTATTTTACTTCCTCACTAACCAAACAGCAGTCACATGCGATTCAAAGCGAAAACCGCGGTCGTCGCCGGCGCCGGGTCGGGCATCGGCCGGGCGACGGCCGGGCTGATGGCCCGTGAAGGCGCCGCCGTGATAGTGGCCGATGTAAATGAGCAAAATGTGCGGGAAACGGTGGAAAAAATCGAAAAGGCCGGCGGCCGGGCCGTCGCCGTCACTGCCGATCTGACCCGCGCCGCCGACGCCCGCCGCGTGGCCGAAGCCGCCGTGGAACACTTCGGCCGCATCGATTACCTCTGCAACTCCGCCGGGCTGCAAACCTACGGCACCGTAGAAACCACCGACGAAGCCACCTGGGACCGTACCCTCGACGTCAACCTCAAAAGTATCTTCCTGCTTTCCAAGTACTGCATCCCGGAAATCAGAAAGCAGGGCGGCGGCGCCGTGGTCAACATCTCTTCGGTGCAGGGGCTGTCCTGCCAGTCTAACGTTTCGGCCTACGCCGCTTCCAAGGGCGGGGCCATTGCCCTCACGCGCTCTATGGCGCTCGACTACGCGCCGCACAATATCCGCGTCAATTGCATCTGCCCGGGCTCCATCGATACGCCCATGCTGCGCTACGGCGCCGCCGAGCATGGCGATCCCGATGAAGTACTAAAGGCCTGGGGCGCCGACCATCCCATCGGCCGCGTCGGAACGCCGGAGGAGGTCGCCGAAACGGTGGCCTTCCTCTTCAGCGACGCCGCAGGCTTCATACTCGGCCAGCCGATCGTGGTGGACGGCGGGCTGATTAGTAAGATTTTGTAGTTACCGGGAGTGGGAGGAATAATGCTCTCAACTTTAGCCGTTTTGGGCACTTCCTCGGTTGGATATTCCTCTGTTCTACGGTTCCTTCTAATTCCTCATATATTCTGAACCGCAGAACAGAAGAACAGAAGAACCGCAGAACAGAAGAACAGAAGAACAGAAGAACAGAAGAACAGAAGAACAGAAGAAGTAGCCAAAAACCTTAAGTTGACAACATTGGAGTGAGAAAAACCCAGAAATGAAAAGAAAGCACCTCGGTTGGAGGAGGGATGTTTTCTTCTCTTCGCTCAGAAAAAGGGGGGGCTTCGCTTCGAAAGGAGGATGTTCGCTGCACTTCGTGAAAGGGTCGCCTGTCTCGTGGTCGGCCGGAGATGGCGTTTCATCGAAAGCGCTTGACATTCCAGGAAAAAGGAAGCATTTTAGGAAATATTTATCGCGGCTACGTACAATCACCTCAATAACCAGCCGGCCGGTCAATTCGAAGACGGCGTGCTGGATGACCTATTCGTACCGAAAAGTTGATGGTAACCGGAGAAGGTACGGCTTGCTTTTGGGGGTGATTTTTTTACCTTTGTATTAATTGTATGTAAACCATCTATTAACCGTATGTAAACAGGTCATCCATGGAAGAGAAAAACGAAGACCGGGAACAGTTTCAGCCAGAAAAAATTACACCCTACGCGGGACCAGAGGGTATCGTTCCTGAAGGAGAACTGGATACGGTGGAAGCAGCCAAGACCGAAGAAATAGATTCTCAGGCGGAAGAAAACCTCACACCGGTCGAATACCAGGGTGACAAGAAGTTGAAAAAGCTCAAAAAAAAGCTTTCCAAACTGAAGCAAAAGCGCAAAGACCTGAAGACGAAAGCCAAAAAGGCACGTAAAAAAGGTAAGAAAAAGAAGGCCAAAGCCCTGGATAAAAAGCGAAAAGCGTTGAAAGCACGGCGCAAAAAGCTGAGAGCGGCCTACCAGGAAGCAAAAGACCTGGGTTAAGGCTGACTAAGAACAGACGCTATGATTACACTTGCGGCAACCGGAGGATTTCGGTTGCCGCTTTTTTATCAGGCGGCGCCTTCCAGGGCGCCTCCTGATTTCAAAAAAAATCAACTGTCATTCAATCCCTCTTAATGAACCCTTCAGCCTACCAACAATCACTTGAAGCCGCCTTCGACGGTGTGCATTTTACAGATGAACTCCGCCGGGACTTCTTCAGCTGCTGGTCCGCTTTTGAATTTCCACGCACCCACCTGATCACCGAGGCGGAAAGAACGGAAAGGTACCTGTATTTCGTCGTGGAAGGCGTGCAGGCGCTTTACCTCATCGATCAGAAGGGAGAAAAAATCGTACTCGGATTTACTTTTCAAAACGAGCTTTCGGGCGTTTATGACTCTTTTCTGCTGCAGCAACCCGCCCAGTTTTTTCTGGAAGCCCTGACGCCCAGTCGCCTACTCGGCCTTCCCTTTAAAGATCACCAGCGACTTTTTGACCAGTATCCCAGTTTCAATATCTGGGGTCGCCGCTTCGCCGAGCGCGTCCTCATCGGCCGCACCAAACGGGAGGTGGAACTGCTCACCTTAACTGCTGAAGAGCGCTACATCCGCTTCATGCGCCGCTGCCCGCCGGAACTGCTGCAGATTCCTCAGAAATACCTGGCCGCCTATCTCAATATGACGCCGGAGACGTTTAGCCGGCTGCGGCGGAAGGTGAGGTATTGAATGATAAATCTTGATCCAGATCAATGCAAAGCTTCCTCCGTTCCCGCATCTTTGTAAAAAACAATAGCAAACCATGGCACAACTCAAGTTATCACCCGAAGATCAGCTGCGGCGATTGAACGCGCTGGTCAATGAATTTGACAATTTTCAGTCCCTGCCCACGGAGGTGCTCACCCGCCGGCCCGCGCCCGGCAAGTGGAGTGCTATCGAAGTAGCGGCTCACCTCAATGCCATTTACGACATCTACCGCGATCGCATTACAGCTACCTTGGAAAAGCTTCCGGAAGGAGAATGGGAGAAAGATCACTTCCCCGCCCGCTGGTGGCCCGCCCTTTTCATAAAAATGATGCGGCCGCAGGGTACGAAGCGCAACTGGAAAATGAAGACCATGAAGCGGTTTGAACCCGGCGTAGAAGCTGAAAGCGCCGCCAGGACGGATGTGGAGGAAGTCTTCCAGACCTTTTTTGAGAACCACGAACACCTTCGTCAGGCCATCCTCGCCAGCCGGAAGAAAAAGGTGCGGGGCGCCAAGCTGATCTCTTCCATCGGCCCCATCGTGCAATTCTACCTGCCGGAAGCCGTCGACTTCTTGCTCGTCCACGAAGAGCGGCACCTGGTGCAGGCGCAGGAGGTGCTGGAGCAAGTGGTGACGGTGGAGGTGGAGTAGGGGACAGCGTGATTTGGCGACGGGGAGACTTGGGGATCAGAAAAGCAATGCTTGATCACTTCTCCACCAACACACACTTCCCCGTCTCCAGATCCTCCTTTACCTTTTTGAACTTGATATTTTCTACCACCCTCCCGTCTGTATAGCGAACCGTGATCCGCTCGTTGCGGCCGATCTTGTCCAGTTTGGATTTCCGGATGGAGGCGTGGCTGGGGGAAGGGTTGAAGGCGGGAAGCGGCCCCATCTGTTGATTAATGCGGTCGATATATTCCTCCCGGGCCTTTTCATCTGACAGATCGACGCCGGATTCTATGGCGCCCTTCATCATCGATTTGGCCATGCCCCACTCACTGGGATCAGAGGCTATCCTAACGATGTGGGGCGCCATTTCCCGTGCTGCTTCACGGAGTTCCAGGGTGTTTTCCAGGTATTGCTTATCTCCCAGAAATTCGAAAAATTTGTCCAGTACCGGTGTGTAGTTCTCAAACAGCTCTATTTCATCCGAGATTTTCCGGCCCGCTATATCACAGGCATGCTGAACAGAACCCGCGTCCCATTCTTCGGGAAGTACACCTGCGTAATTAATGGAGAAGTCGTAAAAAGTTTCAATGATGAATCGAGCGTTCTCTTTTTGGTACTCCGTTAATGCATCGAAAAAGGAACTCTTCTGAAAGCCAGTTATCCACTCTTCGATTGGAGATTCTCCGTAGTCGTCCTCTTCATCCATCTCCGCTATGAGATCATTTATTCGATCCCTCGTTTTTTTTAAGGTGTCGGCTCTTATTTTTTCCGTATCCCGCCGGGTAATCCGGTTCAAGTGGTGACTTTCAAAAATATACTTTTCATAATCACCACCCTCCATGATGCAATCCATCAGGTAGGTATCGCTCAACGAAAGCAGGGTAGGCGCATCCAATTCGATCAGGTAATTACCGGTTTCGGGGTAGTATTCCAGAATTTCACCGGCCCAGTTCTTGGTCAGTTCGCCAGTTTCAAGCTCTAGATTGTCTTTCACGCTTACATGCGTTCCTTTTTCGTATTCCATTGGCCTCACTTTTAGTGAAAACGGAATGAGAAAATAAAAGTACAGTAAATAATAGAATAAGTAGTTTTCATCGAGTACCAATCTCTTTTCTCCGGGGTCCCCCAGTCTCCCTCTCAGTACCCCGCCGCCTGCCCGTCCTTCCGCGACTCGGAGGCGCCGATATACACATCCCCCTGAACACCTATCGCCTGGTAGCCGCCGAAGCGCTCGAAGCCGAAGGCGATGGTGTGGCCCATGGTCATCAGTTTGCGAATGGTTTCGTAATCGAATCCCGATTCCAGGCGTACGATATCGGCTCCGTTGAGATATTCGTGGCGGATGCGGGGCGCATCGCCGGCCTCCTGCAGGTTCATCCCGAAGTCGACGATGTTCATCACGATTTGTACGTGGCCCTGCGGCTGCATGCCGCCACCCGTGAGGCCGAAGCTGACGTAAGGCTCGCCCTCGCGGGTGATGAAGGCCGGGATGATGGTGTGAAATGGGCGCTTGCCGGGCGCGTAGGTATTGACGTGGTCTGCTTCCAGCGTAAATCCGGTGCCGCGGTTTTGCAGCGCAAAGCCCAGCCCGGGTGGGACGACCAATGAACCGAAGAGCCAGGAATTGCTCTGGATCAGCGAGACCATATTGCCGTCCTTGTCGGCTACGGTCAGGTAGATGGTGTGGTTGCCGTCTTCCAGGCCGGGGCCGTACGCGCCGGCGCGGCTGTCGCTGATCTGCTGCCGGCGTTGTTTGGCGTATTCCTTCGAAATGAGTTTATCCACCGGGATATCGCTAAGGGCCGGATCGCCGTAGTATTTGGCGCGGTCGGCGTAGGCCAGCTTTTTGGCCTCGGTGAAGTAGTGGATGTGCTCCGGGCTGCCGAAGCCGTAGCTCGCCAGATCGTAGCCCTCGAGGATGTTCAGCATCTGCAGTACCGAGATGCCCTGCCCGTTCGGAGGGAGCTCCCACACCTCGTAGCCGCGATAATTGGTAGACACCGGCTCGATCCACTCCGAGCGATGTTCCGCGAAATCTTTTTCCGTAAGGAAACCGCCTGTCTCCTCCATATGCTCCGCGATGGTCTTGGCGATAGGGCCTTCGTAGAAAGCCTCGCGGCCGCCCCCGGCGATCATTTCCAGGGTGTGCGCCAACGCGGGATTGGCGTAGATCTCACCCTTTTCGGGAAAACGGCCGCTTTTGCGGAATACCGCTTCGAACTCCGGGAAATCCGCAAAGCTGATCTCTCCATCCAGGGCATACGAGAGGAGCAGGTCGCGTTCCAGGTAGGCCATCATATCGGCCACTTCCTGGGCAACGGGGATGCCTTCCCTGGCGTAATTGATGGTGGGTTCCAGTAATTCCCCGAAGGGAAGCTTGCCGAATTTTCCGTGCATCTCGAACCAGCCGTCGACACAGCCAGGCACCGTCACCGGCAGGGGGCCGGCGGCGGGGATGCGGTTCATGCCGCGGGAGCTGAAGTAATCTCTCGTCAGCGTCATGGGTGACTTGCCGCTGGTGTTGAGGCCGTAAAGTTTCTTCTCCTCCGCATTCCAGATGATGGCAAAGAGGTCGCCGCCGATGCCGTTCATCGCCGGATCGGCAAAACCGAGGAAAGCATTGGCGGCGATGGCCGCATCTACCGCCGATCCGCCCCGCTGCAGCACATCCACCGCGATTTGCGTGGCCAGTGGATGGTTGGTAGCCGCCATCCCGTTGCGGGCCAGCACCTCGGAGCGCGTAGCGAAGGTTTTGCCGGAAAGGCGGTCCTGAGCGGGAAGGACCGTAATCGAAAACAGTAGGAGAATTGGGAAGAGGAGGTTGATTTTCTTCATGGTTGATAATACTTTGTATAGGTTGATCGAGTTGGTGATCGGAAGTTAGTATTTATTCTAGTTTAGTAGTCTCGTCTCGTTCATGGACGGAGAGTGTTCAAAGTTTAAGGTTCAAAAGTTCTAGGTTCATTGAAAATGAGCGTTTTATACCGAACCGGACACAGTAGATTCAATACTCCCATGGACGTTGGAATTCCTAAACTTCTAAACCAGCGGCCACGAAGTGGCCAGCGCCTAAACTTCTAAACCCCGGGTTAAGGTAATAGAATTCCTCCGTCTATGCCTGCACCTCAGGGCAATCTTTCCGGCAACTTTTGCTATTTTAGAGAAACACACGCATCATTAACTATGACAACTAATCACCACCGAAATTTTTGGAACTGCCTCCGCTGGACGGGAGCGCTGTTTCTATCTTTTCTCCTGACTACCGCTTACGCCCAAACCATCCATCCGCCGGTAAACCTGAAATGCGAATACCTGACCACGCCCCTGGGCATCGACACCCCCAGGCCCCGCCTCTCCTGGGAGGTCGGCGACCGCAGCCGCCGGGCTGTGCAGACGGCCTACCAAATCTTAGTAGCCAGCTCGCCGGAAAAGCTGGCCGATAGGGTGGGGGACTTGTGGGACAGCGGCAAGGTGGCTTCCGCCAAAACGCTGCATATTCCCTACGAAGGAAAAGCTTTGGAATCCGGCACCCGCTATTACTGGCAGGTACGCAGTTGGAATGGCGTGGATGAGCCTTCGCCCTACAGCGCCGTCTCCTGGTTTGAAACCGGCCTCCTCTCGGCGGATGACTGGCAGGCGCAGTGGATCGGCGACGGCCGCGAGCCTCCGGAAAAACCCGAAGATTTTTATAAAAAAATACCCGCCCCGCTTTTCCGTAAGGAGTTTCAAATTGCTAAGCCGGTCAGGCGGGCGCGCCTGTACATCACGGGCCTGGGCTACCACGAGCCCTGGCTCAACGGCGAGCGCGTCGGCGATCACTGGCTGGACCCGGGTTGGACGCAGTACGCCAAGACGGTGTACTACGTTGTGCACGATGTGACTAATCAGCTCTCCCAAGGAGAAAACACCCTGGGTGTTATGCTGGGCAACGGCTGGTACAACCCCCTGCCCATGCAACTCTTCGGCCGCTGGAACCTGCGTGAAATCCTCACCATCGGGCGGCCCAAGCTGATCAGCCGGCTACAGATCGAGTACGAAGACGGCAGCAATGAACGTATCGTCTCCGACGAATCGTGGAAGGCCGGTACCGGGCCCATCGTTCGCGATAACGTGTACCTCGGCGAGTGGTACGACGCCCGCCTGGAACAGGAAGGCTGGGCGAGCTCCGGCTTTGACGACAGCAACTGGAATAATGCCGTTGCGGAAACTCCTCCGGGCGGCGAACTCCGCTGGCAGTTCGTACCGCCCATTCGTCATACCCGCACCGTGGAGCCCGTCCGCATCGATTCGCCGGAACCGGGCAAGTACGTGGTGGATATGGGGCAGAATTTCGCCGGAGTGATCCGCTTTCAGGGCCGGGCGCCCGCCGGAACGGAAGTCGTCTTCCGCTACGCCGAACTGATCGAGGAAGACGGCCGGATCGACGTCAACACCACCGTCGCCACCCAACTCAAACGACCGGGCATGGGCGGCCCCGGCGCGCCGGACGTGGCCTGGCAGGAAGACCGCTACATTTTTAAAGGCGAAGGCATGGAAACCTTCGAGCCGCGCTTCACCTTCCACGGCTTCCGCTACGTGGAGATCACCGGATTGCCCTATCGTCCCTCGCTCAATGACATCGTTGGCCTGCGCCTGAACTCCGACCTGGAACAGGCATCCCGCTTCGAATGCTCCAACGAGCTGTTCAACCGCGTGCAGGACATCACGGAGTGGACCATGCTCAGCAACGTCTTCAGTATCGAATCCGACTGCCCGGCGCGGGAGAAGTTCGGTTACGGCGGTGATATCGTTACGGTCGGCGAAGCCTACATGGCCAACTACGATATGTCGGGCTTCTACGTCAAATCGGTGCGCGACTTCGAGCGCGACGCCCGCGCCAGCGGCGGCATGACCGAATGCGCCCCCGACATCGGCATCAACCAGCGGGGGCTCACGGAAGATACCGGCCCCGTCGGCTGGACTTTGGCGCACCCCTTCGTCCTCTACCAGTTGTACAAATACTACGGTAACCTCGATATTGTCGAAGAGCAGTACGGACCGCTGAAAAAACTGGTGGAATTCTATCGCGAACGCAGCCCCGACTATCTGATCATGGATGGCATCGGCGATCACAACAGCGTAGACGAGCGGCCGCGGCCCGTGACCAGCACCGCCTTCTACTATCACCACGCCAAAATTTTGTCTGACCTCGCTGCTATACTGGGTAAAGAAAATGATCAGATCATCTATGCTACACTGGCTGACAGCATCAAAGCCGCCTTTATCGAAAAATTTGTTCATCCCGAAACAGGACAGGTTTTTACCCACACCCAGGCCAGCCAGGTCACTGCACTGTACTACGATCTATTGCCGGAAGATCTGCGTGAAAAAGCTTTCCAGGTACTACTGGATGAAATCTATCTGAAATACAAAGGCCACCTTTCCACCGGCATTTTCACCACCAAAATGATGCTGAACTACCTCAGCGACCGCAGCCGCGACGATGTGGCCTACGACATGATGAACCAGAAGTCTTTCCCCGGCTTCGGCTACATGGTCGACCGCGGAGCCACCACCCTCTGGGAAAACTGGAACTTCGAGGAACACGATTCCAAAAACCATCCCATGTTCGGCTCGGTCAGCGAATGGTATTATAAGTCGATTTTGGGCATCCAGCAATCGCCCGGATCCGTAGCCTTCAGTGACATCGTCATCAGACCCGCCGTCGTCGGCGACCTGACCTGGGCGAAAGGTTACTACCATTCCGTTCGGGGCAAAATCGCCAGCCGCTGGTGGAAATACGGCGATGATCTCATCCTGGAGGTGGAAATACCGGCTAATACGCGGGCGCAGATCCACGTCCCGATCATCGGCAAGGCGCGGCCTGATATCTTCGAAGGACCGCATCAGCTGGTCGACCAGGGCAAAGGGGTAGAGCACGACACTAAAATTGAATTGTTATCTGCGGGGCGGTCCTACTACGTCTTCGGGGTAGGCTCCGGGAAATACCGATTTGAGGTTAGGTGATTTTGCTCATGGCGGGGGCGCATTGCTCTTGGCTTTGGGAGTAGAAAATTTTGCAGGAATGCCGGTCGGAACGTAGGATTAACTCGAAATTTTGTTGTCCCGGCATTCCTGCAAAATTTTGAGTGCATTGCTCCTGGCGAATGGGCTGCCTGGATTTGTGCGTGGCGCCGGAATTGATAGTTTGAAGTAATATCATTGCGCTTGAGTTTACGTGGCTACGCTAAGTTTGATAGAGCGGCTATTAAGCGCAAAATATTATGGATTGAACTTCTCCATACTTATGCGCAACGCGAAGCACCCGCACCTCGAGCTGAATGTTCCTCATGAGCCGGGGTTAAGGTCGGGGGAGGCGCCCTTCGACCACCAGGTCGAAGAAGCGTCTACCGACCTTAACTCCGGCTCATCATTCTCCCCCCCAAACCAAGAGTGAAAACCAGCCGCCAAAGCGCTAGTTTCTACTACTTCAGTTCCCGTTTTTTCGTTATACTGTGGGCAACAACGGACAGCATCATTCGACATGTATAGAAACACTATTGTACTGCTCTATATCGTACTCCCCCTCTGGGCCTTTGCCCAAAACAACGTTTGCCAGGGTAATTTGGGGGAAAACATCTTCGAAGCCGGCGATTTCGGTTCCGGGACCCCCAACATCCCCACCGAAGATCCCGGCATCGCCCCCGGCTACAGTTATCTGCGCGGCGGCCCGCCTCAAGACGGGCAGTACGTGATCACCAACAACACCGGCGCCTGGCCCGGCAATTACGGCACCTGGCTGGACATCCGGGACAACAGCAGCGATCCCAACGGGTATATGATGGTGGTCAATGCTGATTTTACGCCGGGACTGTTCTACGACCAGACGGTGACGGGACTTTGTGAAAACACCCTCTACGAGTTTTCCGCCGATGTCATCAATATGATCCGGCGGGGGGTGACCGGTCACATCAAACCCAATGTTTCTTTTCTGATTGACGAAGAAGAGGAATTTACCACCGGTGAAATACCGCAGGACGAAGATTGGCATAATTACGGCTTTACTTTTACTACCGCCCCCGGCCAGACCAGCGTGCAGCTTTCCCTGCGCAACAACGCCCCCGGCGGCACCGGCAATGACCTGGCGCTCGATAACATCTCCTTTCGCGCCTGCGGCCCCGAGGCGCTCATCCTGCCCGTAGAAATCGCCAATATCTGTGAAGACGGCGACCCTGTCGATCTCGATGCCACCGTCAACGGGGATCAGTATACCATGCCGGCCTTTCAATGGCAGGAGAGCTTCGATCAGGGACGCACCTGGTCGGATATCCCGGACGCCGATACACCGGTGTATACGCACGCCGAATTGTCGAGTGGTTTTTACTATTACCGTTACCTGCTCGCCAACGGCGAGACCAACCTGGAAAATCCGAAATGCCGGGTAATTTCCAATGACAAGATCGTTTACGTGGTGCCGAAATTCTATACCGTCAACGATACGATCTGCGAGGGACTGACTTACGAGCAGGACGGCAATAGCTATACGACTTCCGGCACTTATGTGGATACCCTGCTTTCCTCCATCGGCTGCGACAGCATTGTCACCCTGAACCTGGCGGTGCTGCCCGATGCCAATATCAGCGCTGACATCGAAGTGGTCAATCCCTCCTGCCACGATACCCAGGACGGCGTCATCAATGTAGAAACGGTCAACGGCGGCGTGCGGCCCTACACTTTTTCCCTGACAGGACGGCCGCCGTCCACGAACGGTTCTTTCTCAGCCTTGGCGGAAGGGCCGTATACCCTCAGCATCCACGATCGCTACGGCTGCTCCTTTCAGGAGGAATTGGCCGTACAGTCTCCCGAAGAATTCTTCGTCAATCTGGGCCCCGACCGCTCCCTCACCCTGGGCGACGCCATACAAATTCAGCCGCAAACAAATTATCCGATCAGCACTTTCTCCTGGGACCCACCGGATGTGATCGATTGCTTCGACGATTGCCTGGGGCAGGAGTGGCTTCCACTTCAGACGCAGACCCTTCGTCTGGAGGCGACTTCCGAACGCGGCTGTATGGCGAGTGACGAAATCCGGGTAACGGTTGATAAGCAACGGCGCGTTTATATCCCCAATGCCTTCAGCCCGAACGGTGATGGCATCAACGACGAATTTTTCATTTCTGCCGATGTGCCCAACGTGCAGGGCATCCGCCGCCTGGCCGTCTTCGACCGATGGGGTAACCTGCTTTTCGAACAGACGGAGCTGGCGCCTAATGATCCGGAGACAGGCTGGGACGGAAAAGTGCTGGGGCAGGAAATAGGGGAAGGGGTCTATGTCTTTTTCGCCGAGATCGTTTTTCTGGATGGGAAGGTGATCACCTATTCCGGCGACCTCTCTCTGCTTCGCTGATTTTCTGTGAACCAGGAATGTTTTCAGATGGTTCATATTAGTGTTAACTATAGAAAGTGTTCCTTAGCCAAACCAAACCATCATGAAACCACTTTGTACGCTTCTGTTCCTGATCATGACAGGAACTACACTCTCTTTCGGGGCGAATCCGGAGCCGCCACGGCTCAAGTCCGGCCTCAATGACCTCGAAGTCGTTTTCGAAGGCGATTACTTTATCCTCTACAGTTCCGGCAACCGTATCCGGACCGGCAGAAACCGCAAATCCGGCGTTTGGAATACGCCCGCCAGAAAGGCGACGGAAATGTGGGTGCGACGCGCCGGTAAGGAGGAAGTGATTCGCCTGCATCCCTACCATTTTCAAAGACAGCTGCTGCAATTGTTGCCGGATTATCCGGAAGTGCACGGCTTTATTCAGGATCCTTCCTTTGACTACCGGGAGCTGGAAGAGTTGATTCCGGAACTGGACCAACATCTGCTGCGGGTAGAGGAAATCCGGGAGGATAAGCACCAGATTATGGAGGTGGAACCGGAGGTGTTGAATAGATGATAGGAAGCACTTCGCTTAGGGTTTAATAATTCTGGATCAAGTAGTCAGAAAAATAGGTAGAAATTAACTGTAACCATTTCTTCTCTGTTGCAGTAACCCTTTCTGTTAAATCACCGTCTACCTGTAAACAAACTATCTGACTATGATCCTCCACACCCTCAAGCTGGCACTGCGCAATTTCAAACGCCACAAGAGTTCTTTTTTCATCAATCTCATTGGTCTGTCTACCGGTCTGGCCTGCACTATGTTGATCGTTCTGTGGGTACAGGATGAGCTGCAGGTAGATAAATTTCATGGAAAAGACGAACGGCTGTTCCGGGTGATGGAGCATCAGCAGTACGCCGAAGAGGTCATGACGACGACCTCTACGCCTGGGATGCTGGCGGAAACGCTGAAAGAAGAGATTCCCGAAATCGAACATGCAACCATGCTCACCTGGCCCAACCGCCGGACCTTGTCGGTCGGAGAACAAAGTATTAAAGCGGCCGGCTACGACGTGAGCCCTGATTTTTTTCAGGTGTTCACTTTCCCACTGATCGAAGGACAGCCGGCAACGGTTCTGAACGATTTGAATGCCATCTTGCTGTCCCGCAGTACAGCCGAAAATTTATTCCTATCGCCGCAGAAAGCGATGGGGCAAGCGCTGGAAATAGATCATGATGAGGTGTATACCGTAACCGGCGTTTTTGAAGATATTCCATCTACCTCCTCCATTGATTTCGATTATGTCGTCAACTTTGAGAAGCTCAAAAAGGAGCAGGGCTGGTTGCGCAGCTGGAGTAGCAACGGACCAAGCACGATCGTGACGCTGGTGGACGGCGCCGATGCGGAGCAGGTAAGCGATAAAATCGCCGGTTTTGTCAAACAGCGAAACGAGCAATCCAATGTGACCTTATTTTTAAAGCCTTACTCTGAAACCTATTTGTACGGCCGATATAAGAATGGGCAGCAAGCCGGCGGCCGGATCGAATACGTGCGGCTGTTCTCTATCATTGCCGTCTTTATTCTGATCATCGCCTGTATCAATTTTATGAACCTGTCGACGGCGCGGGCCTCGCTCCGGGCGAAAGAGGTAGGCGTCAAGAAGGCCGTGGGGGCCGGCAAGGCTTCCCTGATCCGGCAATTTATGACGGAATCGGTAGTGATTACTTTGCTATCTCTGCTGATAGCGGTAGGGGTGGTCTGGGCTTTTTTACCGCAATTCAACCTGATTGCCGACAAGGAGATGGTGCTGCAGTTCTCACCCGGCCTGCTGGGACTATTGCTGGGACTCACCGTGCTGACCGGCCTGCTGGCGGGCAGCTATCCGGCATTGTACCTCTCTTCCTTTAAGCCGGTCGCCGTGCTTAAAGGCGAGCTGCGTTCCTCACTGGGCGAGCTGTGGGCGCGGCGGGGGCTGGTGGTTTTCCAGTTTACCCTGTCGGTCGTATTGATCGTCGCGGTGGTGGTGGTATATAATCAGTTACAGTATGTACAGTCCAAAAACCTAGGCTACGAAAAAGATCAGTTGGTCAAATTTGCGGCCGACGGCCGGCTGGAGGATCAGGGCGAGACCTTTTTGGCGGAAGCCGGAAAAATGCCCGGCGTGGAAAGCATCTCCGCCATCGCCCACGACCTGGTCGGCCGGCAGAACAACACCAGCGGCCTGGACTGGGACGGGAAAGATCCCGAGTCACTCATTCTCTTCGAACACGTACGCGTCGATTATGACATGCTGGAAACCATGGGCGTGGAGTTGAAAGAAGGCCGCTTCTTCTCCGAGGAATACGGCGCCGATACCAGCAAGATCATATTCAATGAGCGCGCCGTAGAAATACTCGGCTTCGACGACCCCATCGGTAAGAAAATCAGGCTTTGGGACGAGTACGACCTGGAAATCGTCGGAGTGGTGAAGGACTTCCATTTCCAGTCGCTGCACGAAGAGATGAATCCCCTTTTCTTCCGCCTGGCCCCCGACGAGACCGGGACCATTATGGCGCGCCTGAAGCGTGGCGAGGAACAGCTGGCGCTGAACAACCTGCAAACCCTGTACGAAGATTTCAATCCCGGTTTTTCCTTTGACTATCAATTCCTCGACGAAGAGTACGCCCGTATGTACGAAGCGGAGGTGCGCGTCTCTACGCTCTCCAAATACTTCGCCGGCTTCGCCGTCCTGATCTCCTGCCTGGGACTCTTCGGCCTGGCGGCCTTCACCGCCGATCGCAAGCGCAAGGAGATCGGCATCCGCAAGGTGCTGGGCGCCAGCGTGGGCAACATCGTGTTCATGCTTACCCGCGACTTCACGCGCCTGGTGCTGGTGTCTATAGTTATCGGCCTGCCGGTGGCCTATTACCTGACGAATAACTGGCTGCAGCGCTTTGCCTATCGCATCGACCTGAACCTGTGGTTCTTCGCGCTGGCCGGCCTGCTGGTGCTGCTCATCGCCTGGATGACCGTGAGCTCGCAAGCCTTCCGCTCGGCGCAGCTGAACCCGAAGGATTGTTTGCGGGATGAGTGACGGGAAGCCGGAAGGGGGAAGTCGGAAGTTGGAATACATGCATTTAAACTCGTCGCTTCGCTTCTGGGGTGTTGGCACGTATAAACCACCAATGGTTTCATAAACATAATACTTTGAGTTGAAGCCGGAAAGTGGAAGGCGTGCCCGGCCAGGGCGCAAAGCGGAACTAGGAGGGGCAGTTGGAAATCCCAAATAGTTAGAAGGGGAAAGTCTAATCTTTATTGTTGATTTAAATCATTGACAGGCGGCTGGAAAGATTCTATCTTTTAAGCGATTGTTCAATCCAAAAAAGATGGCATTCTCATCTCCTATTTCGCATCGCCTGGCCGCCATTATGTTTACCGATATTATGGGCTATACTGCCATGATGCAGCGTGACGAGCGGGATGCGGTGGCGGCGATTCGGCGGCATCAGCAGGTGTTAGAGGCTACTGTAGTTCGTTTTGGCGGAGAACTATTGCAATACTACGGCGATGGGAGCCTTAGTATTTTCAAGAGTGCTACGGAGGCTGTGTATTGTGCTGCGGAATTGCAGCGGCAGTTTCACGAGCCTCCTTATTTGCCAGTGCGCATCGGTCTTCACCTCGGGGAAATCTATTTTGAGGGTGATCAGTTTATGGGGGATGGCGTTAATGTGGCGGCGCGCATTCAATCAGAAGCGGAAGAAGGGAGCGTTTTTGCCTCCAGGGCACTCTGTGATATGGTCCGAAATCAACCGGCTATTCGCACTGAATACAGGGGAGAAAAGTCCTTGAAGAATGTGAAAGAACCGGTGAAGTTGTACCGCATTGATACCGATCAGGAGTTCATTCCGGCGATTGCTCCCAGTGCTTCTACTATCCCTCGGCACATCTGGAGATGGGGAGGGATGGGACTAGCTGGGCTTTTGGTACTTACTGCTATGATTTGGCTGTTTCTCCGGCCTGGTTACCGGGTGACGGATGAATCGATTGCCGTATTACCCTTCGATAATTTCAGCGAGCAACGGGAAGCCAACCAATACCTTTGTGACGGCATTCACGAGGCGGTATTGAATCACCTGGCGCAAACCGGAGCGCTTCAAGTGAAATCCCGGTCTTCCGTAGAGCAATTCCGCGATAATCGTCCTGCTGTAGAGGAGATCGGCCGTGGGTTAAAAACGGCGAATATCCTGGAGGGCAGCGTACAACGTGCCGGCGACCGTCTACGGGTGACCGTACAGTTATTTGACGTTCGCAGCGGCAATCACTTCTGGTCAAAGACTTACGACAGGCAAGTTACCGATATCTTATCGCTGCAGAACAATATTGCTGCGGAGGTAGCCAGAGAGCTGTCAGGTCAACTTTCCCCGAAAGAGCAATTCCGCCTGAACCGTTCTCCAACAAGGAGTTTTGCTGCTTATGACGCTTACCTGCGCGCTTGGGAATTGCAGCGAAACTATCTGGAAAGCATGGACCCAGCCAAAATAGAGAAGGCCGTGCGGCTTTACCACAAGGCACTGGAGCTGGATTCTGATTTCGCAAGGGCTTACGTAGGGCTGGCTCATGCTTATTACCAACAATTTCATTGGCGACCGGAAGAAGCCGGTCAAAAGCTCGATTCTGTTCCTTTACTTATTCAAGAAGCGCTGGACAAAGATCCCAATATTCCGGAGGGCCATCTAGCTGCCGGAATCTACGCGCTTATGGAGAGACGGGATGAAAACGTTGCGATGCAGCATTTACAGCGAACGCTGGCGCTGAATCCTAACTTAGTAGGTGCCCACACTACGCTGGCAACAATCTATCGACTGCGGGGGGAACCAGCAAAGGCGCTACATCATCTGCAGCGGGCTGTGTTACTCGATCCCGGTGATCGCCTTGCCTTGTATTACTGCCAAATAGGATTTGTTTATCATGGGCTCTGTGATTTTCAAGAGGCGTGCATCAATTATGAAAAAGCACTGGAGCTTAAACCGGGGTTTCCAACTGCTCTCGAAAACTTAAACTTGGTGTGGGCCGCGAAGGGAGCATTTGATTCGATGTTGCTCGTATCTAAAAGGATGATGGAAGACCGGCCCGGTCATTCCATCAGCTTGTTCTGGATGGCTAACAGCTATATGGAATTGGGACAATACAGACTTGCCCGCCAATACTACGAAAAGCTCTACGCACTGCCGGCCGATTACCAACGCTTCCATTATTTCGATTCGCGCCATCGTTACGGTTACGTACTCTGGCAATTAGGGGAAAAAGAACTGGCGAAAAAGCAAATAAGCCAACAGCATGGCTGGTACCTCGAGCGCTGGAAGGATAGCGACAGCCCGCGGGTGCCGGACAAGATTTTTGCTTACGACCTGGCGGCTATCCATGCCTTTCTGGGCGAACGCGATGAAGCACTGAAGTGGCTGCGGGAATTTGAAGCCTTTGGCTGGCACTGGGGATCGCCTTTCTATATCAGGATTGATAAGATGTTTGAATCGCTTCGCGGAGATCCCGAATTCGAGGCCTTGGTTCAGAAGGCACTGGAGGATAAGGCCCGGCAACGGGCGGCACTGGCTGTGGAAGCGGTCAATTAATCAGGCAGCATTAATCTTGACCAGAGTTCAGTAGAAAAGTCTAACCCGGATTATTCATGAGTTAATCTACTACGAAGCCAAACTGCCCGCCATTCTTGGGTGTTCTCCCCGACCCTTTGGGTACGGGGCAGGCCCTCAGTCAATGGTCACCATATCTGTGGATACGGCTGCGCGTCTCCTTCCTGCCTGCCCGTCTGGGCGGAAGACCAAGCCTGGCAACCATTTTGGCTTCTCGTGACGAAGAACCCATGAATAATCCGGGCTAAATCACTTCTATGTAAAAACAATAGAGTATCACCTTTTTTCGTCTAAAAAAATTGCTCCTTTGCCGCCCCGGCCCCTTCTTTGCGGAAACTTTTAATTCAGTATGAAGGCCGGTAATCCGATAATTAAGATAGTCCATGGAATCAATAGGGCGACACGTTTACGAAACCTCCAAGGTTTCGTAAACGTCTTCCCCATCCTCTTATTAGTTTTCTTCCCCACCTCTCTCCACGCCGGCGGCGTGCGCGGCACCGTCAGCTCCGATGACGGCGAGCTGCTGTCCTTCGCCACCATCTTCGTGGCCGAAACCGGATCGGGAACGACGACCAATGAGGAAGGGCGCTACGAGATACAGCTCGACCCCGGCGACTACACGCTGGTTTTTCGTTATCTGGGTTTCCGGAGCGAGCAGCGAACAGTATCCGTGGGGGAAAATTTTCAGGAACTCGACATTGTACTAGAGAAGCAGCCCTATCAGTTGCGAGAGGTGGAAATCTACGCCGGTGACGAGGACCCCGCCTACAGCATTATGCGCAAGGCCATCGCCAAGGCCAGCTATCACCGGCAGCAGATCGACCGCTATACGGCCGAGGTGTACATCAAGGGCTCCGGTCGCCTGCTCAAGTCGCCGTTCTTCTTGCGCAAGATGATTGAAAAAGAGGGTATCGATTCGACGGTGGCTTTCACCAGCGAGTCGGTCAGCGAGATTGAGTACGAGCGGCCCAATACCTTTCGCGAGCGGGTCATTTCGATCTACCAAAGCGGGGAGGACAACAGCACCAGTCCCAATCAGTTCATCTTCTCCAGCTTCTACGAACCGGAGATCGCCGAGGCGATCTCCCCCCTTTCACCCAAGGCTTTCGCCTATTACAAGTTCGAGTACGAAGGCTTCTTCATGGATCGCGACTACGGCGTCAACCGGATAAAAGTTATTCCCCGCAGCCGGGGCGAGAATGTTTTTGAGGGAACGATCTACATCGTGGAAGACTGGTGGAGCATTTACAGCCTGTCGCTCAAGACTTACAAGTTCGGTATCGGCTTCCAGGTAGACCAGACCTATGCGCCCATCGAAGAGGCGGCCTGGCTACCGGTGAGCCATCAGTTCTTGGTGGAGGGAAGTGTACTGGGCTTTGCCTTCGAGTACAACTACCTGGCGACGATCAGCGATTATCAGATCGAACTGAACCCCGACCTGGAAGCAGACTTTACCGTGATCGATGAAAAGCTTAATAAGGAGCTGGCCGAAGAATTGAAAAAACAGCGAAAAGCGGAGGGCGACGAGCAGGCTGATATCCAGGAAAAACTGGCCTCCGGCGAGGAGCTGACCCGCAAGGAGCTACGTAGGCTCATGCGCGAGTACGAGCGGGAGGAGCGGCGTCAGCAGGAAGAACCGGAAGTGGTAGAGCGCACGGAATATACCGTGGACTCAATGGCGCGTAAGCGCGATTCGCTGTACTGGGAAACAATCCGCCCGGTGCCATTGACTGAGTTGGAAGTACGGGGCTACAAAGTCCAGGACAGCATCGTAGTAGCGGAGCGTGAGGAGGCGCAAAATGACTCCATAGGCCGCAAGAGCCGGCGTGGTGGGTATAGTCCCTTCAATCTGATTAGCGGGGACGGTTATAAGCTGGGGGAAAAACTCTCCCTTTCGCACGCCTCCTTCCTGGATAAAACCTGGTTCAACCCGGTGGAAGGCTGGAACGTGCATACGGACATTACGCTGCGCTACAAATCAGATAATCCTCTTCGCCTCACCCTGACGCCCCGCTACGCCTTTTCACGCCAGGCTTTTACGGGCAAGGGGAAGCTGACCTACGCTTACGGCGATCGCCTGCACGTGCGCGTGCTCGGCCTGGAAGGCGGCCGCTACATGTTCCAGTACAACGAGGAAAACCCAATTGATTTTTTCTTCAGCTCTTTTGTCAACCTCTTCCGCGGACGCAACTATATCCGGCTGTACGAAAAGGACTACGCTGCGCTGAACTGGACCCACGACCTGGCGGAAAACTGGCGGATTACTTCCGGTACCGAATGGGCGCGTCGGTACACACTGGAAAATACCACTTACCAGACCTGGTTCGGCAGCAGCCGGGAAGGAGGCTATACACCCAACCTTCCGGTCAATGAGGAGTTTGACTATCCCTTCCCGGAACAGGAAGACGCCCTTTTCTTTACCCTCGGCATCGAGGCGCGCCCCTGGCAGCAATACCGCATCCGCAACGACCGCAAGGAACCCATCGATGATACCTCTCCAACGCTGGGGCTGACCTATCGCAAGGGCCTGCCCGGCCTGCTGGGCAGTGAAGTCAACTACGACCGTCTCGACTTCCTGTACCGCCACCATTTCCGCGTGGGCGCCCGCGGTACGATGGACCTGAAGGTCAACGCCGGCCTGTTTCTCAACAACGAAGCCGTCGGCTTTCCCGACTACCGCCACTTCATGGGCAACCGCATCTCCCTGGTGAGCACCGACCCGGTGGGCAGCTTCCGCCTGCTCGACTACTACCGTCATAGCTCACAGGATAAGTGGGCGGCAGCACACGTGCACTACCAGTTCCGCAAGTTCCTCTTCACCCGGATTCCGGAGGTTTGGATGCTGGGCATCAAGGAGAATCTCTTTGTGAACTACCTCGCTACACCGACTTCACAGCACTACTTCGAAGTGGGCTACAGCGTTGACAATATCTTCCGCTTCCTGCGGCTGGAGGCGGCGGTGGCGTTCCAGGATGGTAAGTACTACGACTGGGGGGTATTGCTGGGCGTGGCGTCGAATCTGGGGAATATTTTTGATTGAGGGAAGAATATCACTGTTGGTCGAGCGTCTATGACCTCGACCAAATATCCCGTGGTCCGCCCAAGAGATTGGTCGGGTAAATCTATGACCGCTACCTGGATTTAGATTTCAATATCATCAGGATTTCTTTTAGGGTGGATTATCGCCAGAATGTTCACCACATTCTCATTGAATTCATAGATGATGATGTGCTTTTCAAAAGCAAGTGGAATTTCCCGACCTCTACAACTTTTTATCCTCGTAAACTAGTGTTGTTTCCTCCCGCTTCCTTTTCCACCGCTTATGCGTCCACAGCCAGTACTGAGGATGGGCCTGGATATCTGCTTCCAGCAGGCGGGTGTGGCGCTCGGTGATCTCGCCTTCCGGTAGCGCACGTGGTTCTTCCGCCACCACTTCGAATTCCATTTCGTAGCGGCCTCGCTCCAGTTTGATGATGCGGCCGTAGAGCACGGGATAGTCGTATTCGCGGGCGTATTTTTCCGTGCCGTAGAAGACGGCTGTTTCCTGATTGAGAAACTGCGTCCAGTATACCTTTTTACTGACGGTGGGCGACTGGTCGATAGCGAATAGGTAGGCCATTCGGCGATCGGCGTTGCTTTGGAAAGCGGCTTTTACATCGCTCTTGTTGATCAGCTCCAGGCCGAAGCGCTGACGGGATTGTTGAAGCTTATCATTGATGAAATCGTTGGCGAGCGGAAAATAAATTCCCGTAACCTGGGGAGCCACCTGAGGGTTGGCGGTAACCGCGGCCCACTCCCAATTATTATAGTGCCCGGCGGCAATGATGACGCTCTTGCCCTGTTGCGCGTAGTGCTCGAGCAATTCCGGGTTTACCACCCGGCACCGCTCTAATGCCTCCGCCTTGGAGACGCTGAAGAGGCGGATGCTTTCGATGATCAAATCGCAGAAATGACCGTAGAATTGCTTTTCGATACTTTTGATCTCTGTCGCCGTTTTTTCCGGAAAGGAGTTCTCCAGATTTTTGCGTACGACCTTTTTGCGATAGCCTGCCAGGCGATAAACAAGGAAATAAAACAGGTTCGAGAGCACATGCAGGACGGCCAGCGGCAGATGGGAGACCGGATAGATCAGCAGGTAATAAAGTAAGCGACTCATGGCAAACGGTTTTTGCGTTTTGTTTGATGCGCCGGGCCGCGCTTTTCCCGCGCGATTTGACTTGGGGTTGGTGTGTCAGGTTGCGCTTTCCCAGCGCGACCTGACTGGGGCAATAAATATTGTCGGGCTCAACCGGTGATAGGCAGGGGTAAAGATAGAAATTCTTTCCGGCTTGATTGACGGGGTGACTCCAAAAGTCACCCCGTCAATTGCCCCCCTACTGCTCCCCTAATAGGTTGTAAAATACCCCTGAATCTTCCCGGCATCCCGCGTTTGCGTCAGCGCCAGCATGAGCAGAATGCGCGCTTTGTTCGGCGGCAGGTCGGGGGCGTAGACGAGCGCGGGATGGTGGGGCCGTCCGCCGGTGATGCGCCCGCCGGGAATGCCGGAGGCAATGACGACGGGTTTGGCGTTATCCGGCAGGTTGCGAATACCTTCGATGATACCATTACTTGTGCGGCCGCCGGCGAAGGAACGGACGATGAGCCCTGCGGTGGGGCGTTGGGTATAGAAATCAAAAATACCGGCGTCAAAACCGGCGAAATCGGTGACTATATCCACTGCCGGCAGTTCTTCAACCTCAGAAAGGTCGAAGGGGCTTTCCGTGGTGTGCGGTTTGACCGGCTCGCGGTAGAAGATGACCGTATCGGGATCGGCGAAGCCCAGGTAGCCGTACTCGGTGGGGGCGAAGGCGTCGACGCGGCGGTTATCTGTCTTGCGCAGCTCGCGGCCGCTGCTGATGTTTTCGTTGAGCACCACCAGCACACCTTTGCCTATTGATTCCGGATGAATACCCACCCGGACGGCATTGAGCAGGTTGGCGGGACCGTCGGGCGAAATTTCGTTTGAGGAGCGCATGGAGCCTACGAGCACGATGGGCGTATTGCGGCGGTGCGTGAGTTGGAGAAAATAGGCGGTCTCCTCCATGGTATCCGTTCCGTGGGTGATGACGATGCAGGCCAGCTCCGGCCGTTCCTCCAGAATGGCGTCGATGCGTTTGACCAGGCGCAGCCAGATGTCCGGCGTCATCTTGGAAGAGCCGATGCGGACGAACTCTTCGACTTCGATCCCGGCGTAGTCCAGCAGTTGAGGCACGGCCTGCACCAGCTCCGGCCCTTCGATCAGGGGGGCATCCGTGCGGCTGGCGATGGTGCCCCCCGTAGTGAGGATGAGGACTTTGGGTTTAGAACTGGTTTGGGTACTGGCGGGCATGGCGCATAGAAGCGACAGGAATAGCATGAGGAAAGCCGGCATATTCATGAAGACAAACTTTTTACGGTGCGACTAAAGCCGGCAATTTACAATTCAGGATTGAAAGTGAGGTTGTGATGGGGCTTAAATCCCGGGCTTTCGTAAAACTTTTCCGCTCTTTCACGGCCGGGCTGACATGCCACTACGTCGCCGAAAGGGGGTTGACAAACCAGCCGCCAAATTTTATGTTTTGATATTTTCCTCTCCGGCACATGTTCATCCTCTCACAACATAAAGGCTTTTTATGCTTGCACAATTCAAAAACAGCATTACCTTTGCGGCTTCAAAAAATTAAGGAAAGAAAAAATTCAATATAGTCTTACTTTGACAGCAGTCTCTCCACCTTGAAACAGACCTTTTTCCATTCCTTTCTTTAGGGAGTTATCCTTTTCATTTTAACGTAAACACCGACCGGGTTGGTACAACTTCGGCATAACTATAAATTGTAGATGAAGAAATATTTGAATCTTTTTGATTTTAAGCAAAAAGTAGATTATAAAACCGAAGTATTGTCAGGCTTGACCGTTGCCCTGGCCCTGGTTCCTGAGGCAGTTGCTTTTGCCTTGATTGCGGGATTATCGCCTTTAACCGGCCTTTACGCCGCTTTTGTGATGGGCTTAGTGACCTCTCTTTTTGGTGGCCGGCCGGGAATGATTTCAGGTGCAACGGGAGCAGTTGCTGTAGTGATAGTCGCCTTGGCCCAATCACACGGGGTGGAATATGTTTTTGCCACCGTTGTTTTAGCCGGAATCATTCAGGTTTTAGCCGGCGTCCTGCGACTGGGCAAACTAATGCGATTGGTTCCCCATCCCGTGATTTTTGGATTTGTCAACGGATTGGCGATCATCATTTTCATGTCGCAATTGGATCAGTTTAAAGATCCGGCAGGGGCCTGGCTGAGTGGTTCCTCGCTATACATTTTACTGGGCTTAGTCGTGCTTACCATGGTCATTATCTGGGGCCTGCCGAAGCTCACCAAGGCGCTTCCTGCTTCTTTAACCGCGATTTTAGTCGTTTTCGGTATTGTAGCTTACTTTGGAATCGATACTAAAACGGTGGGCGATATAGCGTCTATACAAGGAGGATTTCCTCCCTTCCACCTTCCGGCGGTTCCGGTCAACCTGGAAACGCTAGCTATCATTTTTCCCTTCGCGGCAATCGTGGCTGGTGTCGGTTTAATTGAAAGTTTGCTTACCCTGAATATTATCGATGAAATAACGGAGACCAGAGGAAGAGGAAACAAAGAAGCCGTGGCACAGGGCACGGCAAATATTTTATCGGGCGTATTCTCAGGTATGGGTGGCTGTGCGATGATCGGCCAGAGTTTAATCAATACCTCATCGGGGGCAAGGGCAAGGTTATCCGGAATCGTCGCTGCCGTAATGCTGTTGATTTTTATAATGTTCGGAGCGGGACTGATTGAAAAACTCCCCATGGCTGCCTTAACGGGCTTAATGATCATGGTGGCGATCGGCACCTTTGAGTGGGCAAGCCTGAAAACGTTTAACAAGATGCCGAAGTCAGATACTTTTGTGATGGTCATGGTCACCTTGATAACCGTTTTCCTTCACAACCTGGCCCTGGCAGTAATTGTAGGGGTGGTGATTGCCGCCTTGGTTTTTGCCTGGGACAACGCAAAGCGTATTCGCGCCAGAAAGCGCTTCGACAAAAACGGCGTAAAATACTACGAGATTTACGGCCCCTTGTTCTTCGGATCCGTAAGCGTTTTTAACGAGAAGTTTGATGTTTTAAACGATCCGGAAGAAGTGGTGATCGACTTTGCGGAAAGCCGGGTAGTGGATATGTCAGCTATTGAAGCGCTGAATAAAATAACAGAACGCTATCTCAAAGTTGGTAAAAAGATACACCTGAAGCACTTGAGCCCTGACTGTCAGCGCCTGTTGAAAAACGCCGAAAAAGTGATAGATGTCAACATTTTGGAAGATCCTTCTTACAAGATATTGCTCGATAGGTTCTGAGCACAGGTCTGCTATTACCACTCCGTTTATGGCAATGCCTTCGTGCTTCATTCCTTACGGATAAATTTTTTTGGCGCTTTGGTGTAAGCGGTCCGGTTTTTTGGATCGCGCCCCAAATTAGTGATGTTTGACCTGCCAGGTTTCAAAAACCTGGCAGGTCTGCGCCCGGTAGTCTATTAGTTAAAATAAGTCAGATGCCATTTTAAAATATCCGGCAGGTTTTCGTAGCAGCAAATTGCCAGGATGTAAAACACCAGCATCGCGATGGAGAACAAGATTTTCTCCGGGACGGCTTTAAACCGGAAGGACTGCTGCACAAGCCTGCTTCCAACTCCGAAGGGAATGCGCAGAAAGAGGAAGTAAATTAAAATGTACACGACCCATTTCAGGAAGTTGTGCTCCGTGATTCCGGAAGCGACCTTGCCGGCGGTGGTGGCCATCAATGCCCAGATCAGCATACCGGCCAGGATGAACGCCGTGGCGCCAATGTAGTTGATGACGAGGCTGTCTTTCTCGTCCACCAGGTCTTCCTCCTCTCCTTCGTTCATTTCCTCCACTGTAGAAGTGCCCAGTTTTAAAAATACTGAACTCAGGTAATACAGGTAGGTCATCACCAGGGTGAAGAGGATCAGGTAGGCGATTTCGAGAATGAGTTCCATTTGTGTTTAGGGGTATTTAGAGGCTGTTTCATTTAAGTGTTCAGAACTTATTATAGGCTATTTTTTTTGTCAGGCGAAACTCCCCGACCCTTTGGGTACGGGGCAGGCTTTTTTGAGCTTCATAGCCTTAGCTATGGAGCTAAAAAAAGCTGAAGCATGACGGAAAAAGAGGCATAAGAAAACTGAAGAATTAAGTGAAACA
>Ga0102943_1000098_pt1 | contig 58304 bp, 46 predicted proteins | sample SalPonC_black_MG_FD_78174 | JGI IMG/M metagenome (GOLD analysis project Ga0102943, IMG submission 78174) | Salt pond soil microbial communities from South San Francisco under conditions of wetland restoration - Salt Pond MetaG... | ecosystem: Environmental > Aquatic > Marine > Intertidal zone >...
CGGTAAATCAGCAGAGGCTCAATCCAACACCAGTTCTCTTTTAACTTTCCTCCAAAAGCCGTATTTTTCAGTAAAAATGCATGACGCCAGCCAGTGCCTCTTCGCCCCGCCTTACGCCTCAGGATTATCTTCTTCGGGAACGCGACCGCGAAGAGAAATACGAGTATGAAAACGGAAAAGAGATTCCCGTAGGCGGCGCTACCAAAGAACACAATCAGATTGTAAGAAATTTGCTCACCAGCATATGGAACAGGGTGGGTGACCGGGGAACGATGGAAGCGTATGCCAGCGATATGCGTGTTTATTGTCCTTCCATCAGTAAGTACTACTATCCGGATTTGGTAATTACCGAAGGTAAAGAAGTGTATCAGGATGATACCTTCGATACGCTGACCAATCCTGTTATCTTAATCGAAGTGCTCTCCAAGGGAACAGAGGCGCGAGACCGGACTGTAAAATTCGAGGCATACCGCAGCATTGAATCCTTTCGGGAATACCTGCTGGTTTCCCAGGGTCAGCCCCGGATAGAAGGTTTTTACAAAAACGAGAAAGGCGAATGGATACTGCTCGATCCCGTCGAAGGCATGGACCGGCATTTTTCCTTCCAAACCGTTGAACTTGCCGTCCCCCTGGAAGAGGTATATCAGCGTGTCAAGCTTTGAGTCTTACCAGGAGGCGCTTTCCCAGTACCTCCTGGTTTTATATAATTGAGCTTAAAACCCATTGGTCTTCAGCCAATGGGATGAAAGCGAATGTTTTTGAAATATTTTGTTTCGAATAGTTGCAATTTTGAATATTTTTGTGCATATTTATGTTGTCAGTAAAAGACGTAAAAACCTCGTTAGGGACTAGCGAGTACACGGGTGGAGAGAACGTAAGACTACGAACTCCCTGCCAGCCGGCAGGCTGGTTTTTGAGCAGCGAGCTATTCTCTGGGAAGCCCGAAGCCCACCAATCTTCAGTTGGTGGGTAGTTCACATATATTCCTCATGTCAAGTACCGGAAAAAGAACTGAACAGGAACCCTTCCGGCCCGAAGATTTCGGGTTTTTCCGCCGCCGGGACTGGAGTCCGGAGGGCATCGAGTTCTATGAAAAGGACCACGAAAGTATCGATAAGAATAAGGAAAAAGACTGGAAGAGAATAAATCTCTACCTGACCAGATCCGATAACTTCACCTGCATCTGGTACGGCGTCATCGACCCTATCGTAGCGGACGTCGCTTACGAAGAAAAATACGGTTTTACCTGGAGTGGCGGGAACCGGGAGGAGTCCCTGTTTCGGGGGTACATTGAAAACCGCTTCGAGGCGGAGATCATTCTAAAGGCCATCCGGATGAATCGTTTTTCCCCGCAGTATTTGGGATAGTGCCCACGTTTACGAAACCTTCGAGGTTTCGTAAACGTAAGCCCCCGTTAATTCCTGAACTCCGGATCCACAATTTTAAACGTTGTGCGCCGGTTCAGCTGGTGTTCATCCTCGGTACAGCGCGCGCAGACGCAGTCGACGGCCGGCTGGCTTTCGCCGTAGCCGCGGGCTTCCAGTCGTCCGGGATCGATACCCTGGGAGATGAGGTAGTCGACGGCCGACTGGGCGCGTTTCTGTGACAGGTCCTGGTTGTAGCTGTTGCTGCCGCGGCAGTCGGTATGCGAGCCCATCTGGATATCGATTTCCGGATTCAGCTTCAGGTTTTTGGCCAGTTCGTTGAGGGTGGGTTTGGCATCGTCGCGGATGTCCCACTTGTCGAAGTCGTAGTAGATATTTTCCAGCACGATTTCCTTATCGATAAAGATTTTATCGAGGACGATCTCGACTTCGAAGGTGCGTACGGGGTTGTTGGGATCTTTACCAACGCCCTTGGTGCTGAATTTTTCATCGTTGGTCAGGTAGTTTTCCTTACGGGCCAGGAATTCGTAGTCGGTACCCTCTTCCAGCTCAAGCGAGAAGAAGCCGTCTTCGCCGACGGTCACTTCCTTGGTTTTATTACCGAAAGCGATATTCACCGTCGCCGAGTCGAGCGGGCGGCGGCCCAGCACGCGGCTGTTGGGGTCGTTGGGCGTTTCGTAGATCTTTTCCAGTACATAGCCATTGAGCACCATTTTGTACTCTAATTCCTCGGGTTCCTCTTCGGCTATTTCCGGTTCGGGCGGCGTAATCTTCTCGAAGCGGTAGATATCGTCCCCGCCGATGCCCTCGTCGCGGGTGGAGGTGAAGTAACCGACCTGTAGCACCTCCGGATCGCGGGGCGATTGCCGGTCGACGACGTAGCCGAAGTCATCGGCGCCGGAGTTGACCGGCGGTTTGAGGTTGTAGGCCGGCGCCCAGCTGTCGTTGTTCAGCTTGTAGGTTTTAAAAATATCGAGCCCCCCCATTCCGGTGTGAAAGTCGGAAGAGAAATAGAGTGTATCGTTGTCAACTGTAGGGAATTTTTCATTGCCGATGGTATTAATGGAGCGGCCGAGCACCAGCGGCGGGCCCCACCCGCCGTCTTCCGTGCGTTCCGACACCCAGATGTCGTAGCCGCCCCAGCCGTCGGGATGGTTACAGGAGAAGTAGAGAGAACGGCCGTCGGCCGAGAGGCTGGGGTGCCCGTAGTTGATGCCGTCCTGGATAAAATCCAGCGCTGTGGGAGTGCTCCAGCTTTCGCCGCTGGCCTGGCTTTTCATGATCTTACAGTAGGCGTCCTGGTTTTTGCCGCCGTAGCATCGTGTAAAAAATACCTCGGTATAGGAATCATTCAGCGCGATCGTGCCCTCGTTTTGCGTTGTGTTCAATTGATCGTTGAAGGAGGAGACAGCATTGGAACCCAGGTCGACGACAAAGAGATCGGAGAAGGCGTTGCCGGTCCATTTATAAGTATCCTCGCCGGTGCTTTTCTGCCGGTCAGAGGTGAAGATGAGCTGGTTGTCTTTGTAGGGGAAAGGGGAGTAATCGGCATCGCCGGAGTTGAACTGCGACACCTCGATCCGGTATTCGGGATAGTTGATGTTTTTCCAGCCGACAGCCACTTCGCAGGCGTTGATCTCACGGCGGTACTCATAGGGGCTGCCGATTTCCATGCCCAGGGTCTTAAAAGCGTCTATTGCTTCTTTGTACCGCTCCGAACGCTTGAGGGCATAGGCCATTTCCTTCAAAGCATCTACCCCGGCGCCGTAGTCGTAGGCCGTCTGAAACCATTGGATGGATTCTTCGCTCTGGTGGAGCTCTTTATAGGAAAGGCCCATCAGATAGGCCAGTTGCCCTTTTTCAATCCGCGTTTTGGCCTTATCGTACTCTTTTTGGAGCATATCCACCGCCACGGCGTATTGTTTCACCTCGTAGGCCATGCGGCCGTCGCGCACTTTCATGACGTAGTTACAGCTGACAAAAGATACAGCCAGCAACAGCAGGGGAAGGGCGTAATACAAGCGCTTCTTCATAGTAAGTTCCTCTGGTTTGATGATAATCCGGGTCAACCCGGATTAAGTTATGTAAAAAACGCTTTCGGGATCGGCTTTGTTGCCGGTATTTTTGTCGTGGAAGGGCAAAGAAGTTGGTGGAGGCATCATGAACAGAATTTCATCTGACAGATTACTGATCTTTTCGTAAGAAAAAACTTATGCATTTTAATTAATACATTATGAGTACCTTAACCAAAGGTCCAATCATTTCGAAAAGAACCAACGATGAATCGATTCAACGCTTACAGCTGGAGGCTAACTCTTCCATGGCTGCTCTTTACAAATGCCTTAGTACTCACCTCAATGATCCTGACCGGATGTGGAAGAAGCAACTCCGGGTTAAGTCCGGAAGATTTATTTACCCTGACCACTGATCAGCTTCCGGATTATGAAGCCAATGTTGATCATGCAGGCTTAATCCGGGAGGTGGTGGAAAATCCGGAAGAGTATGCAGCATTTGGCATGAAGATCTACGGTTCGGTTTGTCAGAACTGTCATGGAACCCCCGAATATGCCGGGTCTTTACCGGTGGCTCAAAAGTTTTGGGAAGGCACCTACAAGGTCGGCAGTGATCCCTATTCCATGTACCAGGTGCTGACCCGGGGGTACGGCGCTATGCCTCCACAGGTGCAGCTGACCCCGGTTGAAAAGTATGCGGTAATCCAGTTCATCCGGGAAGCGTATATGCAGGAATACGATCCGGAAAACTATTCCAGCGTTGATTCGAGCTACCTGGATGGCTTGCCGGTGGGCGATTCGAAAGGTCCGGAACCTCAGGAGAGAACACCCTGGTCGGATATGGACTACGGAGATTTTTTGATCAACACTTACGAATTAGCCGGGGAAGACACCCCTGAGCGGAAAATGTCGGGAGGAAGATCGCCCCTCCCCGACGAAGATTGGTCTTCCGCCAATTTTGCCTACAAGGGCATTGCGGTAAGACTGGATGAGGGTGAAGGTGGTGTTTCAAAGGGGAAATCGTGGATGATTTTTGATCACGATCTGTTGCGGGTGGCCGGGGGGTGGTCCGGTAAATGCTTTATCGACTGGGAGGGCATTCTGCTAAATGACCGGCACAATATTTCGCCAAGGACGATCGGGGAGTTGCATTTTAGTAATCCGGTCGCTCCCGGATGGGCCAACCCCAATACGGGCACCTTCGATGATCCGCGATTCACCGCTCGCGACGGCCGGCAATTCGGGCCGCTGCCCAAAACCTGGGCTCGATTGAAGGGGATCTATCATTTCGAGGAAAAAGTGATCATTTCCTACTATGTAGGGAAGGCGGATATCCTGGAGTACCCCGATGTAGCGTACAATGAAAAAACGCCTGTTTACATCCGAAACCTTCATGTAACCAATGCCTCCCCAGAGCTAAAAACCCATGTCGCCCCCGCCGCAAACGGGGTAGTTGTCAAAGGAGATGGCGTGCAGCTCAGTACGGAGAATGGACAGACCTACCTGAGTTTTACGGGTAGCGGAGAGCACATGGTCAAGCTGTTTATCGCTCCTTCACAGGAAGGCCTGGAAGCATTCGCTGAACAATCGGCCGATCCGGTTTCCCTGGAGGAATTTACCAAAGGCGGACCCGACCACTATCCGGAAATCATGACCACTACCATCAGTGAAAGCCGCTCTGAAGGCCCCTTCCAGGTTGACCTTCTGACCGCACCGACAGACAACAAGTGGAATAGCCGCCTTCGTATGGGTGGGATCGATTTCTTCAAAGATCCCAATAGGGCGGTAATCGTATGTACCGAAGGTGACGTCTGGACGGTTGAGGGACTCACTACAGGTAAATCCACCCTCAAATGGCGAAGGATTGCTTCCGGATTATTCCAGCCTCTTGGGGTCAAGGTAGTTGAGGAACAAATCTTTGTCACCTGCAGAGACCAATTGGTGCGCTTACGAGACCTGAATGACGATGGCCATATCGATTATTATGAGAGCTTCAACAACGATCATCAGGTCACCGATCACTTCCACGAATTTGCCCTGGGACTCCAGACCGATAAAGCCGGCAATTTCTACTACGCCAAGGGTGCCCGGCACGCCCGGGAAGCCCTGGTTCCACAACATGGCACTCTGATTGAGGTCAGTAAAGACGGCTCCAACTCTGAGATCATAGCCTGGGGCTTCCGGGCGCCCAACGGGGTTTGTATTAACCCGGACGGATCTTTCATCCTCACCGACCAGGAAGGTCACTGGAATCCAATGAACCGGATCAACTGGATAGATCAAAAAGCTTTCTACGGGAATATGTGGGGGTACCATGCGCCGGATGATCCCTCCATCAATGCCATGGAACCCCCTATGGCCTGGGTAGACCGGGAAATGGATATTTCCCCTTCCGAATTACTTTGGGTAGACTCAGAAAAGTGGGGGCCTTTAAACGGCAAACTAATTCACCTCTCCTACGGCTATGGGAAAGTGCTGATCGTGCCTCATGAGGAGGTGAACGGTCAGAAGCAGGGAGGAATCAGTACGCTTCCCATACCGGCCTTTCAGACAGGAGTCATGCGCGGTCGGTTCAATCCCGGAGACGGGCACCTGTATGCCTGCGGCATGTCGGCCTGGGGATCCATACAAGTAGGCCGGGACGGCGGACTCTACCGGGTGCGCTATACCGGCGAACCGGTGTACGTGCCTGTTGAACTGAATGCCTTTAAGGACGGCATACGCCTCAAATTCTCCGCGCCGCTGGATCGCAGTTCGGTAAGGGCTGCCAACTTTGGGGTGCAGACCTGGGAATTGAAACGATCTGCTGCCTACGGTTCTGACCGGTATAACGAAGCGCCGATGAAAACTGAAGTTGTCACACTGGCGGAGGATGACCAAACAGTATTTATCGCACTACCTGATATAGCCCCGGTCTGGCAAATGGAAATCACCTACGATCTCAAGGGGGAAAATGGCTCAGTAGTAAATGGAAAAATTCAAAATACGATTCATAACCTGACAGATAGAAGCGGTTCCTTGCAATAGGAGGGGGAATGCTAAGGCGGCCATACGGCTCTTCGCTTCGCTCCGAGAAGTCGGAAAGCGGAAGGTTTACCCCGTGGAATAGTCGCTTCGCGAATTCTACGGGATAAACCCGTCCCGAACGGAGGGCGGGCGGGCGGAAAGGGAAAGATTGCATACGAAAAAAATAATTTTTAAATATAAGTACACCGAGGCGTTCGAGTTCAGTGTTGTTCGAAATTGTGGTGTATGGCCCGGTTTCCTGACTTCCCTTCCTGACTTCATAAAAAAACCTCCCGATGAAAACATCACCGGGAGGCTTTTCCCTATCGATTGATTAAAACCGAATGTTATTTAACGCGCCTTCTGGGCCGCAGCCGAGAAGCTCTTCTTACTTTTCTTCGACTCTTTCGCTTTCAGTTCACCGCTAAGGTCGGACATGACCGGTGTGGCGACGAAGACGGAGGAGTAAGTACCCACGACGATACCCACCAGGATCGCAAAGGCGAAGCCTCTGATACTGGTACCACCGAAGAAGAACAGTACGGCGACCACGAAGAAGGTAGTCACCGAGGTAATCACCGTACGGCTGATCGTGCTGTTGACCGCGGCGTTGATGACTTCCTCTTTGCTGCGCTTCAGGTACAGGTTCATGTACTCGCGTATGCGGTCGAAGACGACCACCGTATCGTTGATCGAGTAACCGATCACTGTCAGGATTGCGGCGATGAAGGGCTGATCGATCTCCAGCGAGAAGGGCAGGATGCCGTGCAGTAGTGAGAAGACCGACAGCACCACGAGCGTATCGTGGAACAGGGCGGCGACGGCGCCGAGGCTGTACTGCCACTTGCTGAAGCGGATGAAGATATAGAGGAAGATCAGTAGCAGGGCGAATACGGTGGCGTATATCGCGCTCGTCTGAATATCGTCGGCGATAGTTGGACCAACCTTGGTGGAGCTGGTCACGTAGGTGCCTTCGCCGTCGGCGTTTTTAAACTGTTCGTAGTTGATATCGCTGGCGGTCAGCGCGTTGACGCCGGCGTGCAGTTGCTGCATTACCCGTTCGGCGGCATCGTCGCTGGTCTCATCAATCAGGTAGTCGGTAACGACATTATAGGTATTCTCCGTATCGACAGCCTTGACGACGGGCGTGCTGCCTTCAAAGGCATCGGTGAGCGATTCGCGCAGGTCCTGAGCATCGACGGGTTCTTCGAAAACCACATTATAGGAGTAGCCGCCCTTAAAGTCGACACCCAGTTCGAAGCCGCGTACGAAGAAGGAGGCCAGACCGGCGATGATGATGGCACCGGAAACCATATAAGCGATACGGCGCTTACCCAGCCAGTCGATGTTCAGGTTGGCCAGTGCGTTTTCCGAAACCTTCGTGGAGAAAGACATCGGGCGCTCCTTGCTGGTCCACCAGTCGATGATCAGGCGGCCCACCAGCACGGCGGTAAAGAGCGAGGCCAGCACACCGATGATCAGGACGACAGCGAAGCCCTTGATGGGGCCGAGGCCAAAGTAGGCCAGAACGAAAGCCGTCAGGATGGTGGTGACGTTGGCGTCGATGATCGCCGAGTAGGAGTTCTTGAAACCGTCCTGGATGGACATCAACATGCTCTTGCCCTCGCGCAATTCTTCGCGGATACGCTCGAAGATGATCACGTTGGCGTCCACGGCCATACCAATGGTCAGTACGATACCGGCGATACCCGGTAGAGTAAGTACGGTGCCGTAGCTGGCCAGGGCGCCGAAGATGAAAAACAGGTTGAGGAACAGGGCGATGATGGAAATGATGCCACCGCCGCCGTAGTAGACGATCATAAACAAGAGGACGATGGTAAAGCCGATGGCCAGGGCGTTGACGCTGCGGTCGATGTTCTCCTGTCCCAGCGAGGGGCCGACCAGCGATTCCTGGATGATCGCCGTTTCGGCGGGCAGCTTACCGATTTGCAGGATATTCGCCAAATCCTTGGCTTCCTGAATATCGAAGTTGCCGGTGATTGACGAGTTGCCGTTGGTAATCGGATTGATTACGCGGGGCGCCGAGACCACTTCGTCATCGAGCAGGATGGCGATCTCGCGGTTGTTGTCCTGAGCGGCTTTGGTGGTCAGGTTGCCCCAGATCTTGGTGCCCGTGTTGTCCATGCTCAGCGAAACCGTCACCTCGTTGGTGGTAGGGTCGAGCTGCTGGCTGGCGTCGGTGACGTGGTCTCCGCTCAGCGGAGGCTGGCTGCTACCGCGCTCGGTGCGTATGGCGAAGAGCTGGTATTCATCGGTCAGTTCCCCGGTCTCGAAATCCTCGATCGGGTCTTTAGCCCAGCGGAAAACCAGGTCGCGCGGGAAGAGGTTTTGCACCTCGGGGCGGCTCAGCAGCTCGCTGATGCGGTCGCGTTGGTTGCGTTTGGCCGAACCCATGACGGCGAGGCCCTGCTGGCCGGTCTGGTTGACGGAGAAAACATTGAACAGCGGCCCCTGGTTGAAGTTGGTCGGTGCGTATACCGTATCGACCTGGGCGATCTGCGACCTGTCGACATTGCCGAGGCTGTCGGTAACGTAAGTCGTATCGATGCGTAGAACTTCGCGTTCGGGTTCTGTTTGTCCGCCTTCAGCCGATCGCAGTCGCTGATTGGCTTCTACGAAGGCCTGCTGTATGCCGGCGTCGCTGATGCGATAGACATTCCAGAATTCGAGCTTCGCGGCGGCCTGCAGGAAGTTGCGGGCGCGTTCCGGATTGTCGATGCCCGGCAGTTCCACGATAATCAGGTCGCGGTTCTGATCGAGCGAGACGTTCGGCTGGGCGACGCCCAGCTTGTCAATACGCTCCTTGAGCAGCTTGAAGGTCAGGTCTACCGTCTCATCGGCCTTCTGGCGGATGATGCGGACCACTTCGCCGTCGGAGGTGTTGAAGTTGATCTGATCGCGCAGCGCTTCGTTGCGCTGGAAAATAGCACTCAACTTTTGATCACCGGCAATTTCGTTCCAGGCGTCGGCGAAGAGCGTGACGTAATCGGCTTGGGCGGTTTTTTGTGCTTCGGAGGCTTTTTCTAATGCTTCTGTGAATGTCGGATCTTTACTGTCGTTGGCAAGTGCTCGTAAAAATTCGCGCAGGTCTACTTGTAACACTACGCTCATGCCGCCTTTGAGGTCAAGCCCCAGGGCGAGCTGCTGTGATTTCAGTTCCTGGTAGGTGTAGGACTTCAGCAGCGGAATTTCAAATATCTCCTCACTGGACATCGAGTCCAGGTACGCGGCATACTTCTCTTTGAAGCAAGCCTTTCGCGATTCTTCCGTGGTAGTTGAGCAAGCTGACTGAGCATACTCCTCGGCAGCGTTCTCCACCTTCCGCGTGGGAAGGATGAACAGGTACTGCACCAGAGTAACTACCGTCATTACCACAAGGAAGAACTTCACAATTCCTTTTCCTTGCATAACTCAGTAATTTAACAATTTAGAAGATTAGAAAAAAGCACATTTAACAAGTTACAATTCTTCGGGGTCTTTTGCCAAATAGCCGTTGCTATTTAACAAACCCCCAGAAAAAAACTCCGCAAATATAAGAAACTGTTGCTTTTCTACCCACATTCTTTCTTTTTCAATATCTTGAAGCCAGATTTGAACATGAGCTTAAACAACAGCTTATATTCATGACGCCGTTCAGATTGATCAATTCAGTCCGTACCGGCGCTCAAGTAAAGGCGCAAAGATCCAATTATTCAACTAAAAACCAAACTTAGACACCATGGGATTATTCTCATTCTTGAAAAATGCCGGCTCAAAACTCTTTAAGGGAAAAGAAGCCGACGTAGAAACCGCTGATACGGCAGCTGTGAAAGCAGCTGAGGAAGCCAAAGCGGAATCACTCAAAAATGTTGTTGCCGATTACGGAATCGGAGTTAAGGACCTGTTTATTGATGTATCGGGTGATAAAGTTACCGTGCACGGCGAAGTAGACTCTCAGTCAGAGAAAGAAAAGGTAGTGCTCATTCTCGGTAATGTGGAAGGCGTAGCTACGGTCGACGATCGAATGACCGTCGCCAACCCCGAGCCGGAAGCTAAATTCTACGAAGTCAAAAAGGGAGATTCGCTTTCCAAGATCGCTAAGGAATTCTACGGTGATCCGATGAAGTATCCCGTCATCTTCGAGGCCAATAAGCCTATGCTGAAAGATCCCAACCTGATCTATCCAGGACAGATGCTGCGGATTCCGCCGCTGGACGAAGCGTAGGAGACAGATATACCAGGATACGGGGGAGGGGAAGCTCTCGATGGTATTCCTCTCCCCATCCTCCATTCACTCAGTGACCACATTCCGCGGTTCTCCTCTTAAGAATGCCGTCACATTCTCTACCGAAATGTCCATCAACCGTTCCCGCGCTTCTTTGGTGGCCCAGGCCTGATGCGGAGTGATCAGGCAATTGTCGACTTCGAACAGGGGATGATCGGGCGGAGGCGGCTCTTCCGATAATACATCCAGCCCGGCGCCGGCCAGGCGGCCTTCTTCGAGCGCTCTTTTCAGATCTTTTTCCACGATCAGCCCTCCCCGGGCGGTATTGATCAGGAAAGCCCCGGATTTCATTTTCTTGAGCATATCGTAATTGACCACCCCTTCGTTTTCTTCCGTCAGGGGAGCGTGCAGGCTGATGACATCGCTTTCGCTAAACAGGGTGTTCAGGTCGACAAAGCGCACCCACGGTTGCTTGTCTCTTTCCGGATGGGGGTGTTTGGAGAGCACCTCCATTCCGAAAGCCCGGGCAATGCGGCCCACCTGTTGGCCGATGCTACCGAATCCGTAAATACCCATCGTTTTACCGGACAACTCGACCAGGGGAGCCAGGTGATAGGAAAAATGCGCTTGTTTGGACCAGTCGCCCCGCTTGACACTCTCGTTGTGCAGCCCAATGTGGTTGCTGAGTTCGAGCAGGAGGGCAAAGCTGTGCTGGGCCACGGATTCCGCACTGTAACCAACAGCGTTGGACACCGGAATATCCCGCTCAGCGGCGGCCTCTACATCAATGTTGTTGTAACCGGTGGCGGTGACACAGATGAATTGCAGCTGTGGCAACTGCTCCATTACCTCCCGGTCGATCACGACCTTGTTGACGAGCAGGATATCCGCTTCGCGACTGCGTTCTACAATTTCTGCTCCTTCCGACTGCTCGTAGAGCTCCACCCGGCCCAGGGAACGGAGGCGGCTCCAGCTCAGGTCGCCGGGGTTTAGGGTGTGAGCGTCCAGGACGACAATATGGGGGCGTTGGTTTGCAGACATGGGTTCTGGTTTTTCGTTTTTAAGTGTGGTGAAAATAAGGAAATAAGGTAAGTTCAAAGGTTCAAGGTCCAAGGTTCAAGTGTTGAAAAAATTTTGCTATCCCCGCGAAATTTACAAAATTTGACGAATGAATATTTCTTCATGTAAATTCACAACCATATACCTTTGAAATCGATTATCAATGACTGGCGGCTGGTGATACTGGCCTGTTTGACGCTAGGCCTGGCGCCTTTCTTTCCGGAACCCCACGTATGGGGCAAAATTAAATGGGTGCTGGGCGGCGCCCACGGCATGAAACCGATGGACTGGTTCGATCTGCTGATGCATGGATTGCCGTGGCTGTTGTTGCTGCGCTTATTAGTAATATTCGCCTATACCAAGATTACGGCGAACGGTGAGTCATCGGATGGGTAAGGTGGTTGGGGTATCGAAAACTGTAAACCTTCCCAACTGTTTGAAAAAATAAACGGCAATGGCTAAAAAGAAGAAGATAGGCATACACGAACTATACGCCCGGGACCCGGAAGCGGCCGACCGGAAGTTGTGGGGGCGGGAAGCAGATCCTGTCAGTCGCCGCGGTTTTTTAAGGAAGGGGGCGCTGGCGGCGATGAGCGCCGTGCTGGGCGCCAATATCGTTTTTGCGGAGCATTTTCCGGCGGGATTAATCCCCGCCGCCCTGGCGAATGCGGCAGAGCCCTTTGTGCTGCCCGGCAAGCATCCGGAACTGGTGGTGCTGAACGACCGGCCCGTTAATGCTGAAACGCCGCCGCATCTGCTCGACGACAAGTTGACGCCCCGCGAGCTGTTTTTTGTCCGGAACAACGGCATACCACCCGAGCAGGGCGCCATCAACCCCGACACCTGGACGCTGACGGTGGAAGGGGAGGCGGCGCAAAGTAAAAAAACCTTCACCCTGTCTGAACTGAAATCGAGTTTTGAGAACTACACCTATCAGCTGACGCTGGAGTGCGGTGGCAACGGTCGCTCCGAATTTCAGCCGCCGGCCAAGGGCAACCAGTGGAGTACAGGGGCGGTGGGCTGTGCGGCTTTCACCGGGGTGCGCCTGCGCGATGTGCTGCAGGCGGCGGGCATCCGGGATGATGCCGTGTATATTGGTTACTACGGTAAAGATACCCACGTCAGCGGCGACCCGGCCAAGGAGCCCATCTCGCGGGGCGTGCCCATGCGCAAGGCGCTGGAAGACGAATCGCTGATCGCCTGGGCGATGAACGGCGAGGACCTGCCCTGGCTCAACGGCTACCCGCTGCGACTGGTCTTCGGGGGCTGGCCCGCTTCGACCTCCGGAAAGTGGCTGGAGCGCCTCGTCATCCGTAACCAGGTGCACGACGGCACGAAGATGGGCGGGCAGTCCTACCGCGTACCCTGCAAGCCCGTCGCGCCGGGCACCGATGTACCCGACGAAGACATGTGCATCATCGAATCGATGCCCGTCAAATCGCTGATTACCTACCCCAAGACCGGCGTGATGATCGACCTGGGAAAGGGGCTGCCCATTCGCGGCCACGCCTGGGCCGGCGACCTGAAGGTCAGCGAGATGCACTACAGCATCGATTACGGGCAAACCTGGCGACGCTGTGAGCTGGATGGCCCGGCCAACCGCCTGGCCTGGCAGCACTGGCGGGCCAACGTATCTTTTCCCGAAAGGGGATATTACGAAGTGTGGGCCCGCGCTACCGGCAGCGACGGCCGTATGCAGCCCATGCTGCTGCCCGGATGGAACCCAAAAGGATACCTCAATAACGCCTGCCACCGGATTGCGGTGAAGGTGCGGTGAATTGTTTGGCTGTTGGCTGGCTGGCAAAGGTAACCGGGCCGGTAAGCCGGCAAATGTCGAACAGCTGGAAAACTACAATATGAAAGAATTCGATCCGAAACAATATAACGATATCGTACAGATGCTCTACCAGGGACTGGTATTGCTCATTTCGTTGATCCTGATCGCGGCGATCGGCACCCTGGGGTACGTTGCCTGGGGCGATGCAATCGCCGGCTGGTGGAAAAAGGAAACGCTGGTAGTAGCTGACAGCAGTAGTCGCAGTAAATCAGCCAGTATGGAAGAGGAAGATCAGATAGAGAACGGTATTCACGTGCCTACAGGGCTGGTGGTTGCCGAAGGCTTCGAGCAGGTGCGCGCCACCTGCACCGCCTGCCATTCGGCCAAACTGGTGACGCAAAACCGCGCTACGCGCGAAGGTTGGAAGGAAATGATCCGCTGGATGCAGGAAACCCAAGGGCTATGGCAGCTGGGTGAACAGGAAGACGTCATTCTCGACTACCTGGCGGCCAATTACGCGCCGCAGGAAACCGGGCGCCGCGCTAATCTGGACGTAGAAGCGATCGAATGGTACGTGCTGGAGCGCACTGAGTGACAGTGATCACTATTTCATTTTAACATAGGTCGTAGTTTTGTACCGGATCCGTGATTGGTTCCCGTTTCAAACTATTCAACCCAATGGAGTATTACTGGAATATCTTCGTATCCGGCTATCAGGGCTATGCGAATTACCTTTGGCAGGAAATGACCACCCCCGGATGGCACAACTATTTCTACTGGCTGCTGCTGGTGTCCTTCTTTTTTCTGGCGCTGGAGTGGTGGCGCCCCTGGCGGCGCGAACAGCCGAAGTTCCGCAAAGATTTCTGGCTGGACTTCTTCTACATGTTTTTCAATTTTTTTCTCTTTTCCCTGATCATATACAACGCCGCCTCCGACGTCGTTGTCAATTTTTTCAATGATACCATTCGCAACCTGATGGGCTTCGACCTGCAGGCTTCCAATCCGATGCGGCACCTGCCTTTGTGGGCTATTCTGCTCATCGGTTTTGTGGTGCGCGACTTTGTGCAATGGTGGGTGCACCGCCTGCTGCACAGCTCGGAGCGCCTGTGGGAGTTTCACAAGGTGCATCATTCGGTTGAAGAGATGGGCTTTGCGGCGCACCTGCGCTACCACTGGATGGAAACCGTAGTGTACCGCAGTATCGAATACCTGCCGCTGGCGCTACTGGGCATCGGCCTGTATGACTTCTTTGTCATCCATATCTTTGCCCTGGCGGTCGGCCACTATAATCATTCCAATATTACCGTTTCAGGCAAAGTGACCGGCGGAGTGGTCGGCGGCCTGATCGGTCTGGTCATTGCTACCGGCGGATTTGAGGCGACGCTCTTTCCCGGTGCTGCGGCTTGGCAACAGCTGCTGATCGTAGCAGCGAGCGCAGGTACGGGCAGCCTGCTGCTGGGACCGGTCATGAAGAAGCTCTTCAACAGCCCGGAGATGCACATCTGGCACCACGCCTATCACTTGCCGGAAGACCGCCCCCACGGCATCAACTTCGGCATCAGCCTGGCCATCTGGGATTACCTTTGGGGCACGGCGCATATTCCCCATAGCGGCCGGGATATCAAGCTCGGCTTTCCGGGGGTAGAAAATTTCCCCCGGCATTTTCTGGGGCAAAACCTGCATGGGTTCGGCCGGGAAAAACCGGCCGTGTTGCCCTCGCCGGTGGTAGAGGAGAAAGGGAAAGTTGCAGAGGGGAGGTAATTACTGGTTTTCCTTAATCTTTTCGAGTAGCCCCTCCGCAAGGATTTCTCCCAGAAAAGCATCCAGCTCGGGCTTGTATTCCAGAAAAGCCCAGTCTTCGCTCTCTTCGGGAGCTAAGGCTACCATCGTATTGCGGGCGTCGGCGCTTAAGGTTTTGCTTGCTTTGTCAAAATTCACCTTCTCCTCGCCATACATGCTTTTCATGTAGCTTACGATGGTTTCCACCGCTTCGGCGTCTTCAAAATCTTCTCCCTGAAGGTTCATCGTCATATGCATCTGGTATTTGAGAACGGCGAATTTTTCCGTTCCGTGGGTTTCGATATCGCTGATGCTGTTAATCCGGGGATCACTTAAGCTAATCTCAAAGCCGCCGGCTTGTATGCCCTGCATGGCGGCGATGATCTGCTCGCGCGGGGCCAGTTCAAAAAGCTTGGGGTAGAGCATGTCGGCCACGGTTTCCCATTCCTGGTCCTGAGTAGCTTTGAGGAAAACACCGGCCTGCAGGCTCAGTTTGTCAGTGCCGCTTTGGGCGGGAAGCAGTGAAAAACCGCCAAACAGGAAAAGAAAGGGTAGATGAAAAACATTTTTCATAGAAAAACTTTTACTAATGTGATTATTCAGTGTGATGGGAACTTTAGACGTCTATTGAAAAAGTCCGTAGAAAATATATATTAGGCATTTAAAATTTCAGCGGGGTGAATTTCGTTAACGGCCTGTATCTTTTACCCTGCTTGTGTATTGTGGTAAAGGTGTTACCTCAAAATCGAACACTGCAAAGAAAAACGAATTGGATGACCATGACAAACGGCAAGCTACTCCCCATTGTATTTGCTTTACTGCTAATTGTTCAAACTGGCTACAGTCAGTTCATTACGGCCTCTCCGGTGGAGACGTGGAAGACTGATAATTTCCCTTCCTCGGATTACAACCTGAATTCAGCCTATGTATACTTACTTAACGGCGAAGCCCTCCGGAGTATTTTCGAGGGTGAGGATCTTAGCCGTTCGGAACGGCGCGAACTCGATCTTAGCCGGGGTGACTACCTGCAGTACATGTATATGGCGGTGGGTATTCCTGATCCCTATAATGATCAGAATGAATTTACAGTGCCGCTGATGATTCATGATGTACGTGACCCCAATAACATCTCTCGCCTGTCGGGCTACGGCGGCCGGCTGCTGGAAAATATTCCCGACGAGGTGCTCAAAAAAGGCGATATCGTCGCCAAGGTGAAGTTTGAAGCCTTTAAAGGCAACTCCAGCGAAAGCTTCTGGAAAAAAACCGCCCAGATTTCTATTGAACTCGGCAAGACGGCAACCAGCCTGCTGGCTGCTCCGCTGACAGGGAACTTCCTGGCCCTCACCCAGCAAATCGTTCCGCAGGTTAGTAAAGGCCTTTCTTCCCTGGAACAAGCCAATCAGGACGCACAGCGCATTACCAGCGAATTCTACATACGTTTGCTCGATCAGAAGCTCAGCTCGCTGTACAAAGAACAACTGGTGGCGGCTACGCTGTACAAAATTCACTGGGATGTGGGGGGCACGCCGCGCAGGTCGGTTTTCTTCCGTAACGCCCAGCCGGAAACAGTGGAGGACCTGAAGCGATTGATCAGCCATAAAAATTCCGCCTATATCCTGGTGGCCCACACCAAAGCGGAATACAATACCGATCATTCGGAAATGGTGTACAATCAATCTTATATTGAAAAGAAGACGAGGGACTATCGCAAGATCCGTAACGCGGAGAAAAAAGAAATCGAAAAGGACTTCCTCGAAACCCTCAAGCTGGCGCTGGAACTCAAAAACCAGATCGACGTCTTCGAGAAAAGCCAGACCACCAAGTATCCCGACTGGCTGGCCTACTCCCGCATCATCGACCTGTACTATGATATCCGTACTCTTCGCAATGAGCAGGTACAACGCCTGGCTCCCACCGCGCCCGATGTACAGAATAAGTACAACCAGCTTTATCAGAATGTCCTTACCGACGTTGACCTCTGGTTCAATACCGACTTGCTGGACCAGGCCCGCACCATCTCCGGATATCTGGTAGGCGCCTCGCCTACCTACGACTACTCTTACGCGGCCCCCGGCGTGCTCTATCACGATATCCGCCTGCTCGACTTCTACCGCGACCGGGTGAAACAGATGGAAATACAGGATAAGCTGCCCAAAGAAATTGAATCGCTGGAAACCTATTCGCTGACTAACCGCATCCTCTTTAACCTGGAAAGTGCCTTGTTCAACAAGGAGTTCAATGTACCGCCCACCCTGAGCAATGAGCAGCAAAAGCGCTGGCTGCTGAATAAGGCTACGCAGCAATATCCCAAGTGCCAGATTTGCAGCAAGCGGGTAGGGGATATGATCACCCGGATCGAAAACCTCACCCACGAGCAAAATATCGTCAAGTACCGGGAGATTTCGGCCGACTACTACGAGAACCTGGGCTGCTACGAAAAGGTGTATAGCAAACTCGACAGCTTTATTCAGACGAACCTCGACTCTCTGACCATCTCTCCCTTTATGCTGGAAGAACTGCAGAAAGACAAGACCCAGCTGGACCGCCTTGCAGATTCCTACTCGGAAATCGTGGGACTCGACTACACCGCGATGACAAGGGAGGAGCTCTCCGATATCCTGAGCCGATACTACGTCAATCAGGAAAAACTGATGGCGGTCACCGAAAGGCTTAAGGGCTACGTGATCTCACGGGAGGAGACTGAATGTCTGAATACCGGTCCGAGGCCATAGGCCCGATCGCCAGGTTGCCCTGAGAAAGGGCAACCTGGCTTTATTATCACTTGTCAATATCTCCGTTTATCCGTATATTTTTATCATTATTTCATCAAATCGATCAAAATCCATGGCGGTTCATCTGGCTAAGCGATTACTGACCATCGAAGAATACCACCGCATGTCGGAGGCGGGCATTCTCACGGAAGCTGACCGGGTAGAACTACTGGATGGAGAAATCTACCAAATGAGCCCAATCGGAAGCGAACACGGCGCCTGTGTCAAGCGGCTAAACCAATTATTAAATCAGTTACTTGGAGAGAAAGTCATCGTCAGCGTGCAGGATCCCGTTCAGATTCCGGAACTGTCAGAGCCGGAACCAGATATCGCTCTCCTCGCTCCCCGCTCTGATTTCTACGCGGACGCGCATCCGCTGCCGGAGGAAATATTCCTGATTATTGAGGTGGCGAATACTTCTTATGAAAAAGACAAGCTGGTCAAGTTGCCCATTTACGCCCGGGCGGGCATTCTCGAGTACTGGATTGTCAACCTGGAGAAAGGGCGGGTGGAAATCTTCCAAAAACCTCAGAAAGGAAGCTATGTCGTGGAAACAGTGGCCGGTCCCGGAGAGCAACTGCCGCTGCGGTCCTTCGGCGTACAGATAGCATTTGAGAAGATAATGGGGTGAATGGATGCATTAATTTTCTCGTTGCTATTCACCCTCCTGGCTTCGTCAGGAGAGGTTTTCAAAAAAGCTACAGATTAATATCTATATCAAAGCGTTTTCAGATACTCAATCACCGCTTTGCGTTCCCCGTCATTCAGCTTATCTCCGAAGTAGTGGCCCTCATTGCCGTAACCTGGCAGTGTGGTATCGTAGGTCCATTTCCCTTTGCTTTTCTCTTTCCTTTTGTAATTCCAGCCCACCGTTTTGTAGTTGTAGTCGCGGCTGTCGCCCGAGCGTTCCCAGTAGGCCGGCCGGGTTTTGCTGTTGAGTAGCGTTTCCAGGTCCGGTACAGAGCCGTTGTGCAGGTAGGGGGCGGTGGCCCAGATGCCGTCGAGTGGTGGAGCGATATAGCCGGCCTCGGGTTCGAAGTGGGAGGCGGGTTCGGAGGTGGCGAACCAGCTCTTATTGTACCAGTCGACGATAGGCGCCTGCACGGCGTAGCTGGCGTAGAGCGGATCGGTTTTGATGACATCCAGCGAGACGACCTTGTTGGGGTAGCTTTCCCACTTGCCGTAGGCACCGTGGCAGTCGGCGCAGTGATCGCTAAACAGCAGTTCTCCTTCGGCGGCCAGGTTCCGGTCGACGGGCTTCGGGTATTTTGGCGGCTCCAGCGAATTGAGCCAGGCAACCACATCCTTGAAATTCGTTACGGCCCGGCGGGCCGCGGCCGAATCGGGGATGCCGAGCACGGAGGCCTGGAAGAGCAGCTTGGTAAAATCGCCGCGGCCGACGGCGGTGTAATAGAGGGCGTTTTTCTTGCGCACGTTCCACAGCGGCGGCACATCGGTGGAGATGGCGTACTTTGACATTTCAAAATTGGGTTCTTCCACGTATTCCAGGGTGACCGGATCGCGGTGGCGGGCGCAGGCCTCGGCCAGCATGGCGGCAGGGTTGACGCCGTTCTGTTCGGCTTCGATGTAGGGTGTCATTTTACGGAAAAATTTGCCGAAAGGCTGATAAGCCGCCCACTCCTCCGACTTTTTATTGTACTTCAGGTCCACGCCGAAGTTCATCAGCTTCGCCATCAGGCTCCAGTTTTTGTCGTACTCTGAAAAGCTGTTGCCCAACCCGATAACTACCTCACCCTCCAATTTGCCCGCGTGGCAGGCGAAACAGTTGCCGTTGGCTACCGGCACGCCGTTCTCCGCTTCGAAGGCAGTCATCACATAGGGGGCGCGTTCATTGCGTCCTTCCCGCTTGAGCACGGTATCCGGCCGCTCGGGCAGCATGCGTTTTTCGACAATTTCGTAGGGGATGCCGGTGCCGATGTAGTCACCGGTAAGCAGGTATTCATAGCCCTTTTCCGGATCACCGCCGCCGATTTGCGGCGCCGGTGGAATTTCCTTGGTCTCCCAGGCCGTTTCGGTGACGGGCGCAGGGAGATCTTTGTACGTATTACAGGCGTAAATGAATAATATCAGAAAGGCGATATAGAGCTTTTTCATAGTCGTCGCTGGCGCTATTTGGATATGTTCAACGGATTGTTATTGATGAGTATTGTAGAAACAAAAAGTAGAGAAAGATGTTTTGGGTAAGTTCTGGAATGTTTAAGTGTTTGCCCGGCCGGAAGGAAGTTCCGGCCGGGTAAAAGTTTCCTGGGTCCTTCCCGTTCAATCCCTCAATTCTTCAATCATTTCTATGACCGTCACTCCTGTTCCCGGAAACCGGTTCATTTCCATCAATGCCTCGGGCGCCTGCTCGAGGCTGATGGTGCGCCCCAGCAGTTGACGGGGTTGGAGCTGTCCGCTTTCGATGAGGCGCAGCATGCCGGGGTAAGTGTGGGCGGCCATGCCGTGGCTGCCGAGCAGCTCCAGTTCATTGGCGATCACTGGCCCCATGGGAATGGGCGGTATGGCGTGAGCGCCGGTCATCAGGCCCACCTGCAGGTGGCGGCCGCGTTTGCGCAGGCAGAGAATGGAATTGACACAGGTGTCGGTGCTGCCCAGGGCGTCCGTGGATACGTGGGCGCCACCGCCGGTAAGTTCGCGGATCGCGGCGGGCAGGTCATCGGTTCGCCAGGCGTGGAGCAGGTGTTCGGCGCCGATGCTTTTGGCGAAAGCCAGTTTGTCATCGTCGATGTCAACGGCCACTACGCGCGCGCCGATAGCCCGGGCGATCATAATAGCGGAGAGCCCGACGCCGCCGCAGCCGTGTACGGCCACCCAGTCACCGGGTTTAGTGCGGCCCTGCGCCACTATGGCGCGGTAGGCGGTGATGAACCGGCAGCCCAGCATGGCGGCTTCGACGAAGCTCATGTCTTCGGGGAGCGCCACCAGGTTGACATCCGCGTAGGGCAGGGCGACGTATTCGGCAAAAGCGCCCGGTCCTGTAAAGCCCGGCTGGTAATAGTAGTCGCAGATCTGCTGGTCGCCGCGCCGGCATTGCGGACAGTAGCCGCAGCCCAGACAGAAGGGAGTGGTTACCCGGTCGCCTTCCTTCCAGTTTTTGACCCCTTTCCCCACCGCAACAATAACCCCGGCAAATTCATGTCCCGGCACCTGTGGTGGCTGCACATCCGCATCGTGACCCATCCAGCCGTGCCAGTCGCTGCGGCAAAGACCGGTAGCTTTGACTTCGACAACCACTCCATCTACAGGAGGATCAGGGTCGGGCAGGGAGACCAGGGCGGGCGGCGCCTGAAAAGCACGGTAGCGGACGGCTTGCATGATGATACTTTTTGATCAAAAATAATACGTGTTTTCGCCTTCACTTCTCGTAGAAGACAATGATCACGGATATTCCTTTGTTAATCCTAAATGATATTCGGCCGTTCTGCAGGCTTTGCAAAGCCGGTCCTCTTCAAGCGCCGGCTTTAAACGGATGACTCCGGCAGGTTTCCCGGTAGCTGCAGCGCCTGAACAATAGGAATGGTATCTACCCCCTTGGCCAGGATGCGATCCACGACGATGAGCTCCATAAAGAAGTGGTCCTTGGTAAAGGAGCGGGTATAGGATTCATTAAAGTAAAACTGAATATCGTCGAAAGGGCTGCACTGGTAAAGGAAGAAAGTGCTTTGACGAACGTCATAAACGGCGATCAGGTGTTTTTGCCGCTCGTTGGGGAGTGGGATATGCAGGAAGACCGGGTGGTCGAAGAAATTAGTGCGCCAGAAGCCGAAGAGGTTGACTTCGAAGAGCGGGTAGTATAGCAGATTGGCGCCGATACCCTGGGCGCCCAGTCTTTGCTGCAGGCTTCGCAGCTCCTGTTTCATCGCATTCAGCGGAATATCGCTGTGCTCCAGCTGTTCGTAAGACAGCCAGTTACTGCTGCTGAGGTCGTAATAGTCGACCTTGCCAATGCGCAGTTTATAATCGAAACGCTCGTAGCCGGGGACGACGTAGCCGGGATAATAATATTTAAAGCCGTGTTTCTGAGCGAAATCTATTTCCATGAGCATGGTGAAAAAGCCCAGGCTGTACTTGCCGTAGTCGGGATGATACATACCCATGATGCTGGCGACGCTGTCGCCTCCCAGGTCGAAAAAGCTGGCGGCGATGAGGATGTCATCGTGGTAGACAGATACTTCGTAGGTGTTATAGATGTTGAATTCCTCGCCGTCGAGCAGGGATTCGCGCAGATTGGGGGCCAGCAGTCCGGGGAAGCTGCCGCGATAAGCCTGGTAAAGTTGTTCCTTTTCCCGGTTGAGCAGGGCTTTGCGGATCTTAACGGAGAATTCGCTCTTGTTGCGCCGGATAATTTTGCGCAGGCTTTTGCGAAAGCGGTAGTCCGGAAGAGAAAGCCGTATCCAGACTGCGGAGTAGAAAACTTCACCAAAGCACAGGAAATGCGTCGTGAAGATAGTTTGCCCCATTCGGTACCAGCCTTCGGAGAGGTAGGCGTCCAGGTCTTCGGGACGCATGATGTCAGGATAATGCTTCTCTGCAAACATGGAATTACGCACTGTACAATAAGTTTAGCCTGCTAACAACAAATCTTGACTGGTCGTTGAGAAATACTACGAATATAGGGATACTGACTCAAACAATACCATGCAGCGGGCCTCCTTTCGCAAATAATTTATCCACTCTTTGCGCCACCGCCTTATCGGTCACCAGCCCCGGAGCGTGATGCGGTTTAGTACGGGCGTCGATCAGCAAGGGGCCGCGGCAGCCCCAGTGTTTGTGCTCCACGAAAGCGCCTACACCGTGCAGGTCGTGCGAGGGGTTGGCGCGGGTGAAAGTCGCCCAGAGGAAATTGTTTAGCGTTGCCGCAAAAAAGCCGGCATCATCAACCAACAGTATCAAGGGGATCTCTTCGAGTTTCATAGATTCCAGATGCGCCGTCAGCCGCTGACCATCTGCGTAGGAAGATTCTCCGGTAAAACCAGGTCCTTCGACGGCCAGGATACCCGGCTGTACGAAGCGGGGATTGGAAAAACCGGCCGGCAAACTAAAATTGCCGGGCAACTCGCTGCTTAGTGATCGCTTTTTGTCCCCGCAGCAGGCGATGACCACCTTGGAACCGGCGTTCCAGCCGGTGCCCGAGTAATCGAGCGTATCGATGGTGGTTTTGGTTTGAAAATGCAGGTCGCGCGTCCAGTCGACCCGTTCCAGCACGTGGCGGAAGAAGGCGGGAATATCGTGGGTGCTCAGCTGCGGTGCATCTCCTTCAGCGGCGATGAAGAGGAATTTAGCCAGCGAGGTCTGACCGCTGCCCAGAATGCGGTTGGCCTGGGTGAGTATCTCCTCGGGGCGTCGCTCGCGGAAGGGCATGTAGCGTTCGCTGCCGACAGCCAGCAGCAGGGGATGGACGCCGGCAGCATCCACGGCATTGATCTCCCGGATGCCGGGAAACTCCTGTGGCGTCAGCAGTTTGACCAGCTCGTGAATGAGGTATCCGAAGCTGGAATCCTCCTGCGGCGGCCGCCCCACAACGGTGAAGTGCCAGATGGCGTCCTTGCGATGGTACACCCGCTCGACGTCCATCACCGGGAAGTCGTGCTGCAGGCTGTAGTAGCCCAGGTGATCTCCGAAGGGACCCTCAGGTTTCTTTTCGCCCTTGCGTATCGTACCGGTGATGACAAAGTCGGCGTCGGCCGACAGCACATGGCCGTTGCGGCGGATATAACGGAAGCGCCGTCCGCCCAGCATGCCGGCGAAGGTGAGTTCTGAAAGCCCCTCCGGCAGCGGCATAATGGCGGAAAAGGCGTGGGAGGGCGGCCCGCCCACAAAGATGGAAGCGCGGAAGGGTCCCTCGCTCTTATTATATAAGGTGTGGTGCACACCGATACCGCGGTGGATCTGGTAGTGCATGCCGACTTCCTGGTTCAATGCATACTCGTTGCCCGACAGCTGTATGCGGTACATCCCAAGGTTCGACTCCATAATATTGCGGGAGCCGGGGGGTAACGTAAATACCTGCGGTAGCGTGACGAAAGCGCCGCCGTCCATGGGCCAGGATTTGATCAGCGGGAGCTGATCGATACTGGTTTCTCCATATAGTATAGGCGCTCCAAAACGCCGGCGCCGGGGTAGCGCCGATACGGCCGTCAGCGGCGCTCCGAGATAGCGGGTGGGGGTTTTGAAAAAATATGCCGGATCCGCTTTTAGCTCGATGACTCTTCGCACCTGGTCTATCGTATTCCGGAAAATAAATTCCGTACGTTCAATAGTGCCGTACAGGTTCGACAGGGCAGGGAAGGGGCTGTTCTTGACCCGCTCGAACAACAGCGCCGGGCCGCCGGCGTCAAAAACGCGGCGGTGAATTTCGGCCATTTCCAGATCGGGATCCACTTCCTGTGTTATGCGAAGCAGCTTGCCGTGCTTCTCCAGATCGCGGGCACAGGCGCTCAGACTGCGGTAACTCATAGGCTGTACTGATGTAGTTATACTAAATCCACTTTTTAAAGGTTCCGGCTTCCGGCTTCTAATTTCCGAATTGGTATTATTCCATGAAGCCAACAAAGATAGACAGGCATAGTTTTTCACCAAACTGCATTTTAAAACCAGAGTGATAGTTTGTAGTTTTATTACCGGAATGAGCAGGTTCTTGGATGCTCATGAGAAGAAGCGGTTCAGGAATAAAGGATAACCCGCAAAGGAGGATGTTTTTGTTCGACATAGGTGGTCCTTCTGGATCAGGAGCTGGAACCATCGGTACTTTTATTACTTTTGCCCAAATGACTGACCTTTTCTATGAACCCCCGCGACTCCCGACTATATCGAAAGAATTCCAAAACAACTTTTATGAGACTCTACCTCGACCTACTCCAGCACATTTTAGATCACGGCGTTGAAAAGGATGATCGCACCGGCACCGGCACCATCAGCGTATTTGGTTACCAGATGCGATTCGACCTCAGTAAAGGTTTTCCGCTTTTGACTACTAAAAAAGTACATCTCAAATCCATTATTCACGAACTGCTCTGGTTCCTCAAGGGCGGCACCAATGTCAAATACCTGCAGGAGAACGGCGTCCGGATCTGGAATGAGTGGGCCGATGAGGAAGGCAATCTCGGCCCCGTGTACGGCAAGCAGTGGGTGTCCTGGGAAAGCAAAGACGGCCGCGTCATCAATCAGATTGAGCGCGCCGTGCAGATGCTGAAGGAGAATCCCCATTCCCGGCGCATCATGGTCAGCGCCTGGAATGTTGGCGAGCTGGAAGAGATGGCTTTGCTGCCCTGCCATGTGCTGTTTCAGTTTTACGTAGCCGACGGTAAACTGTCCTGTCAGCTTTACCAGCGTTCGGCTGATGTCTTCCTCGGCGTTCCCTTTAATATAGCTTCTTACTCTTTACTGGCCCTCATGATGGCGCAGGTTTGTGATTTGGAGCCGGGCGAATTTATCCATACCTTCGGTGACGTACATCTGTACAAAAACCATCTTGAGCAGGCCAGGCTCCAGTTAAGCCGGGAGCCGAGGCCCTTACCTACAATGAAAATCAATCGGGAAATAAGCGACATCTTCGATTTCAAATACGAAGATTTCGAGCTAATTGGATACAATCCGCACCCTCCAATTAAGGCGAAAGTAAGCGTGTAAACAGAATGTCTGTTTGCTGATCGCTAAAATGGAGAATAATCTAAGACCTGAAGGTATTTTTTGTAAAACATAAGCGCTTTTTTTACGGCAATTTTGGCAGGATATTCTGCCGGGTCGTGTTTGAAAAAGTCATTTATTTAGAACCTATCTAAATAGTAGGCGCTTTTCAGGTTTTTATGTTAAAAAAAGGCAGCGAATTATATCTTTGCGCTGACATTTGGGTGACATAATGTCAATCAGCCGAATTAACGTTATTTAAACAGCCATAACATGCAATATAAGTCCTTGATTAACCGAGCAATACCGCTACTCGCATGCTTGTTTTTCTCGGTCGCGCTTTCCGCACAGGCTATCGAAGTAGATATTACCGAAGAAAACGTCAGTGAAGGAAAGAACCTTTTCCGTAATTACTGCGCCACCTGTCACGCTAAGGATATGAAGACGAACCTGACGGGTCCGGCCCTTGGCGGCACCCTGGAGCGTTGGGGCGAATATCCTAAGGAGGATCTGTACCAATGGATTCGCAATGCGCCGCAGATGATCGCCCAGGGACATCCCCGCGCCGAGCTGCTCTGGGAGGAGTGGAAGCCCACGCAGATGAACGCCTTCCCCAACCTGACGGATCAGGAGGTTAATAACATCCTCGCCTATGTCAATTGCACCTACGAGGGCAACTGTCCGGGCGCAGCGCCGGCTGTTACGGCAGCGCCCGGCGCTCCGGGAGCACCGGCAGAGGAAGAAAGCGACAATACGCTGCTCTTTATCCTGCTGGCCGGCATCCTGGCCGTGCTGGCCCTCATCCTGGCCCGCATCGTCGCCAACCTCAACTACATGGTTCAGATGCAGCAGGGCGACGCACCTGCCCGCCGCAAGACGCTGGTCGAAATCCTGACGAGCAAGGGACTCATCGCCTTCGTCATCTTTGCCCTGGTCGTGCTCGGCGGCTATACCACGGTGAACAACGCCATTATGTTGGGTCGCCAGCAGGGCTATGAGCCCGAGCAGCCCATCAAGTTTTCGCACGCCACCCACGCAGGCCTGCAGCAAATCGATTGCCAGTACTGCCACGACGGCGCCCGCCGCAGCAAACACTCAGTCATTCCCGCCCTCAACACCTGTATGAACTGCCACAATGCTATTAAGGTAGGCTCGAATTACGGCACTGCGGAACTGACCAAAATTTACGCCGCAGTCGGCTGGGATCCGAACACCAGCGAGTATATCGAAGGGTATGAAGACTACAACCGGGAGGACATCGAGCGCATCTACAAGAAATGGATCGCCGATAACTACGTGCAGGAGCAGGGCACGCTCGACGCCGAAGGGGAGGAACTGATCGAAAACCAGTGGGAAGGTATTATGGCCGCGCTCACCAATGAATACAGCGGTGATACCCGCATCCCGGGGCCGGTAGAATGGGTCCGCATCCACAACCTGCCTGATCATGCCTACTTCAACCACGCCCAGCACGTTACTGTGGGGCAGCTCGAATGCCAGACCTGTCACGGGCCGGTAGAAGAAATGGAGGTGGTCTATCAGCACTCTCCGCTATCCATGGGTTGGTGTATCAACTGCCACCGCCAGACGGAAGTGCAACAGTTTGAAGATAACGAGTATTACAATTCCTACGAGCGCATGCACCGGCAAATCGCCGACGGCGAGCGCGACCAGGTAACGGTCGAAGATATTGGTGGCCTGGAATGTCAGAAGTGCCACTATTAAAGCTCTATTGTCTTTGGACGGGGTGATGAAATCACCCCGCCAATAGAGCGTCCCGGGTGACTTGAAGTCACCTCGTCAACAGGACACAATAATAAATTTGCAAAATCTCTCTGAGTTATAAACACAATGGAGCAGAAGAAAAATAATCAGAAAGACATTTGGATTGGAACGGATCAACTGAGCAATGACCCTGCCTATCAGGAGATCAGTAACCGGGAGTTCACCGAACTGCCCGTTACGGATCAGCTGACGGAGGGCAAAGCTTTGGATACTTCTTCCAATCGACGCGATTTCCTCAAGTACCTCGGCTTCGGTCTGGGCGCCGCCACGATCGCCTCCAGCTGCGATATTCCGGTGAAAAAGGCGATCCCCTACGTCGTCAAGCCCGATGAGATCGTTCCCGGAGTAGCTTCTTACTACGCCTCGTCTTTTGTACGCGGTGGTGATTACTGCCCGGTACTGGTCAAAACCCGTGAAGGCCGGCCGATCAAGGTTGAAGGCAACAGCCTGTCGAGCCTGACCCGGGGCGGCACCAGCGCCCGGGCCCAGGCCAGCGTGCTGAGCCTTTACGACACCAGCCGCATCACCGGTCCTTTCCGCATCGTCGACGGCCGCATCGACAAGCCGCGCCGTGGCATGGGCCCGGGCTGGAATGAGATCGATGAGGAAATTACGGGCCAACTCAATTCCAACGCCCAGATCCGTATCCTCGGTAATACGAATATGAGTCCGACGACGGATAAGGCGATTGCTGATTTTACGGCGCAGTTTCCCAATACTCAGGTCGTGATGTACGATCCGGTATCCAGCTCGGCTTTGCTCCAGGCCAACGAGCAGTCGTTCGGCCAGTTTGCCGTTCCGGATTACCACTTTGACAAAGCACGGGTGATTGTCAGCTTTGATGCTGATTTTCTGGGCACCTGGATCTCGCCGGTGGAATACGCCGCCGACTACATCAGGAATCGCAAGATCAAGGACATCAGCAAAGCGGAAATGTCGCGCCACTATCAGGTGGAGAATCACATGAGCCTCACCGGTTCCAACGCCGACAACCGCATCCTGGTGAAGCCTTCCGAGCAGGGCGCCGCTATCGTCGCCTTATATAATGCCATCGCCGCCGAGCGGGGCGGGCAGCGCGTCAGCGGACCTTCGCTTCCCGACACCGCAGCCGGGAAGATTCAGCGCATGGCCCGTGATTTGCTTGATAATGTAGGTAATTCACTGGTCGTCAGCGGCTCCAATAATGTCGGTGAGCAGGTGCTGGTCAACGCCATCAACGCCATGCTCGATAACTACGGCCGCACACTCGACTTCACGCACGCCTCGCAGCAACGCCGCGGTAACGATCAGGACCTGCAGGCCCTGATCCGCGAAATGAATAACGGCGGCGTCGATGCTATCTTTATTATGGATGGCGCCAATCCGGCCTATGACATCCCGAACGCCGATGAATTCCGCAGCGGAATGGAACAGGTAGGACTGAAGGTTACCTTTACCGGCGATCCCAACGAAACGCTGGCCTTGTGTGACTATGTCACGCCAACCCATCACTATCTGGAGAGCTGGGGTGACGTGATGCCGAAGAAAGGCCACTACAGCCTTATTCAGCCCACTATCACTCCCTTGTTCCGCACGCGGCAGAGCGAAGAGAGCCTGCTGCGCTGGGCCGGTAGCGATCAGCTCAATAAGGAAGCAGAACAACCTTATCTCGAATACCTGAAAGCACACTGGGAAAGTGCGATTTTCCCACAGCAGAACCAGTTTGCGACCTTCCGGTCTTTCTGGGACAGCACCCTGCACGACGGAATTTTTGAAATGACTCAGCCCGAAGTGACGGAGTATGCCTTTGGCGGCGATGTCGCGCAGGCCGCCCGTCAGGTGCGACAGCCCTCCGGCGCGGAACTGGAAATCTCCTTCCCCGAGTCGGTACAGATGGGCGGCGGCCAGTACGCCAACAACCCGTGGCTGCAGGAAATGCCCGATCCGATCAACCGCTGTGTCTGGGGTAACTACCTCGCTATTCCGGTGGGCTGGGACGGCGGCAACAACTTCACTTCCTTTAAGAGCCTGAATCAGCGCGAGGCCCGCGGAGAGGCCGATGTAGTAGAGGTGGACATTATTGGCCGCGTACAGCCGGCTACCTGTGTACGCCAGTTCGGTCAGATGCATGGCACCTTGTCGCTGGCCCTGGGCTACGGCCGGGAAAATACCGGTCAGATGGGCCGTGCCCTTGGTGAACGGGTTGGGGTGAGTGTCTATCCCTGGCTATCGATTGACGAAAACGGCAATACCCAGTACTACGCCACGGTCAGCAGTGTTTCTGAAAAGGTAGACACCGACAGCATGTTTGCATGCGTACAGTACCACCATACCATGGGGGTTAAAGGTGTAGATCCCGAAACAGGGGACACCATCAATGTAGATGAGAAAGCATCGATGGCTATCGCCGAGGGTTACCAGGGCGGTATTACGGAAAGATCGATCATCTTCAAGGCCAATCTCAAGGAGGTGCAGGACCTGGCTCACCATATCGAAGAACACCGGGAGGAGGCGGCGCATCTGAACGACGCCACCCTCTATCCTTATGAAGAATACAAAGAGAAGTATTACAGCCAGGGCCATCACTGGGGCATGCACGTCGACCTCAACGCCTGCATCGGCTGCGGCGCCTGTCAGGTGGCTTGCGTAGCGGAGAACAACGTTCCCATCGTAGGGAAAGACGAGGTGGCTCGCCACCACGAAATGACCTGGCTGCGTATCGATCGCTACTTCTACGGCGACTACGAAAATCCGAACGTCGTCTATCAGCCGATGATGTGTCAGCACTGTGACAACGCGCCCTGTGAGAACGTTTGCCCGGTCAACGCCGTCAACCACAGCTCAGAAGGCCTGAACCAGATGATCTACAACCGTTGTATCGGCACGCGCTACTGCGCTAACAACTGCCCGTACAAGGTGCGTCGCTTTAACTGGCTTGATTATACCACCGCCGATATGTTCCCGGCGAACGAATATACGGTCAACGACGAGGAACTGCCTTTTGGCGCCGACAACCTGACCCGCATGGTGCTCAACCCCGACGTGACGGTCCGCTCGCGCGGCGTCATGGAGAAGTGCACCTTCTGTGTGCAGCGTCTGCAGGAAGGCAAGCTGACCGCCAAGCGCGAAAGCCGCCGCCTGCGCGACGAGGACGTCAAGACGGCCTGCCAGACAGCCTGCCCGACCGGCGCCATCGTCTTCGGTGACTTCAATAACCAGGACGGACCGCTGAATGAGATGCTGATTGACAATCCGCTGAACTATCTCGTGCTGGAAGAAATCAATACGCAGACAGCAGTGAACTACTCAGCCAAGATCAACAACCGGGACGAAGAACTAGATGCTTAAATAGAATTACCTGAATTAATACAGTGGCGAGCGAAGCGCTCCGCGCGCTTTCGCTCAAAACTCAAACTTTATATTATACAATGAGTGCAGTAGTATCTCCGATTAGAGAACCGCTAATTACCGGTGGGAAATCCTACCACGATATTACCGAGGATATCTGCTCGCCCACGGAAAAGACGCCTAACTTGGCATGGGTGATCGCCTTCATCATATCGGTCGCCTTTCTCGGCCTGTTCGTCTTTACAGTGCTGTGGACAGTCTGGTACGGTATCGGCACCTGGAACCTGAACCGCACCATCGGTTGGGGTTGGGACATTACCAACTTCGTCTGGTGGATCGGTATCGGCCACGCAGGTACCCTGATCTCGGCCATCCTTCTGCTTTTCCGCCAGAAGTGGCGCACCGGGGTAAACCGGGCAGCAGAGGCCATGACCATCTTCGCGGTGATCTGCGCCGGGCAGTTTCCGCTGATCCACATGGGACGCATCTGGCTGGCTTTCTTTATCTTTCCGTATCCCAATACGCGGGGGCCGCTGTGGCCGAACTTCAACTCCCCGCTGCTGTGGGACGTGTTCGCCATCTCGACCTACTTCACCGTATCCCTGCTCTTCTGGTATACGGGGCTGGTGCCGGATCTGGCAACTTTACGCGACCGTTCCAAAGGATTGCGGCGGAAGATTTACAACTTCTTTTCCTTCGGATGGACGGGCGCCGCCAAGCACTGGCAGCGATTTGAAAGCTTGTCACTGGTACTCGCCGGTCTGGCTACTCCACTGGTACTTTCCGTACACACCATTGTATCCTTTGACTTTGCGACCTCGGTGATTCCCGGCTGGCACACCACCATCTTTCCGCCCTACTTCGTGGCAGGGGCTATCTTTTCCGGATTCGCCATGGTGCAGACCCTCATGATCATTACGCGAAAGGTGCTCAACCTGCAGGACTATATCACGCTGCAGCATATTGAAAGTATGAACAAGGTCATCCTGCTCACCGGTATGATTGTGGGTACGGCTTACCTGACGGAGCTGTTTGTCGCCTGGTACTCCGGTTACATCTACGAGCAGTACGCCTTCTACAACCGCGTTTTCGGTCCATACTACTGGGCCTATATCGGCATGATGTCCTGTAACGTGCTGTCGCCGCAAATCTTCTGGTTCAAGAAGATGCGCCGCAGTGTTGTCGTCACTTTCCTGATGTCGATCTTTGTCAATATCGGTATGTGGTTCGAGCGCTTTGTGATCATCGGAACGACCTTGGCCCGCGACTACCTGCCTTCCAGCTGGAGCTACTACGTTCCAACCTGGGTCGAGATCGGAATCTTCCTGGGTACGTTGGGCTTGTTCTTCACCCTGTACCTGATCTTCACCCGCGTAGCGCCGGTAGTGGCCGTTGCGGAAGTGAAGAGCATCCTGAAAAGCTCGGGCGACCAGTACACCGGCCCGAACGCACATCAGCAGGCAGCCGTTCAGAAGGAAAAAGCCGCCGAGTAAAAGGAAAGTTTTTTTTAAGAAAAGAATCTCAACGCATATACAATCATGGAGAAAGGAACAACGGAAGTGCTCTACGGTCTCTACGACGATGAGGAGATTTTGCTGAAGGCCGTTAAGAATGCCAAAAAGGCACATCTGGAAATCATGAACGTGTTCACGCCGTTTCCGGTCCACGGGCTGGATCCGGTACTGGGCCTGGCGGAAAGCCGCCTGCACATATCCGGCTTCGTCTACGGCGCCATCGGAACGCTGGTCGCTTTTCTGGGGATGACCTGGGTTTTTGTACGCGACTGGCCGGTTATTTTCGGTGGAAAGCCCTACTGGTCGGTACCGGCTTTTATTCCCATTACCTTCGAATTGACCGTTCTTTTTTCGGCGGTCGGCATGGTGGTGAGTTATTATACGGTTTGCGGTCTGGCGCCCGGCGTCACTAATCCGACACTGGACGATAGGATAACGGACGACAAGTTCTGCATCGCTTTCGATGCCGGAAAAGCTAGTTCGGAAGAAGTCGACCATTTCAGGTCCTTCTTGAGTGGTTCCGGAGCTTCCGAGGTGCATATGAAAGTCGTGTAAACCCACCGCTTCCGTATTACACCGTATCTATTATCATACAAAAGTAGTACAATGAGAAATGTAAAATATATAATCATAGCGCTGTACGCCACTGTATTGCTGCATTCCTGCGCACCGGCGGAGGGCAATTTCCCCGGTAGCGAATACATGCCGGACATGGCACACTCGGTCGCCTATGAGGCCAATAGTTATGTGCCCTACAGTCTCAATACCTGGGACAGCGCCAGTGTGGTGCCGCTCAGAGAACTTTCCTATCCTCATCTGCCGGTCGATGGTACGGTGCCGCGCGGTTACGCGGGGCTGTACTTTGCCCAGATGACCGATCAGGAAGAAAAAACCCGGGCAACGCTCAACGGACAGACCGATCCCAACACGATCGCCGTGCCCGTGAATGGAGCAGTTCCTTATTATTACGAAAACTCGATGGAGGGACGTGCTCAGGCCATGGAGAATATCGTCGAGAATCCTTTCCCGATAACGGCGGCAGGACTAGCAAAAGGAGAGGAGCTTTACAATATTTTCTGCGGTATCTGTCACGGCCCGGCTGCTAACGGCGTCGGTTATCTGGTTAGCGAAGAAAATACCAACGCCGCTTATCCGGCGGCTCCCGCAAACCTGCTGCTCGACGATTACGTGAATTCTTCTAACGGGCGCTACTACCATGCCATCATGCAGGGTTGGAACCTGATGGGGGCTTATAAAGATAAAGTCAACTACGAGGAACGCTGGCAGATTATCCATTATATCCGGTCGCTACAAGCTGAAGACCGGGACCTGGAATACAATGAGAATGTCAATACGCTCAATCCGGCTTTCGGAACGCCGGTGAGTCAACTGGAAAAACTGGCTGAAAGCGAGATGTTCCAAACACCGGCGCCGGAATCCGACGATACTTCCGGAGAAGGAAACGGATCGCACAGCAGTGATCAGGAACAGGAAGGCCACGGAAGTAGTGGCGGTCAGTAATTATTGCAACAAACAGAAAATTAGCCATAGACAATGGACCAATTCACTTTCAATTCGAAGCTGAAAACTGGACTGATCGGGTTCATGATACTGGGGCTGGTGTGCCTGGGCATCACCTTCTTCACCGATGACCCGCTGCACTCCCGCTTTTGGTCGAATTATTTACACAATACGGTTTTCTTCACCGGTATTGCTTTTATCTCTATTTTCGTCATAGCAGCCTTTACGACTGCCTATGCGGGATGGTACACGGTAGTCAAGCGCATCTGGGAGGCCTACTCCCTGTTTTTGCTACCCGGTTTGGTGCTCATGCTGCTGATCATTGCCGGTGTTTGGGGCGATTTTCATCACCTCTATCACTGGGCGGATGAAGAAGCCGTGCTGTCAGATCACCTGCTGGAAGCGAAGAGCCGATTCCTGAATAAAGGCTGGTATACCTTTGGAACAATTATTATCGTAGGTATCTGGTTTTTCTTCGCCTGGAAACTCCGTCAGTTGTCCCTGCAGGAGGATGAACAGGGCACGGCCGATTTCGAGTTCCACCGTAAGATTCGAATCTGGTCGGCGGCTTTTCTGCCGATTGCCGCATTTTCCAGCGCCGCGGTCATCTGGCAGTGGATAATGTCTATCGATGCGCACTGGTACAGCACCCTGTTTGCCTGGTACGCCACTGCGAGCTGGTTTGTAGCAGCTACGGCACTGACCATCCTGACTATCGTTTTTCTCAAAAGCCGCGGGTATTATGAAAATATCACCCACGATCACCTGCACGACCTGGGCAAATATATGTTTGCCTTCAGCATTTTCTGGACCTATCTCTGGTTCTCTCAGTACATGCTGATCTGGTACGGTAACATTGGTGAGGAAACGATTTACTACCGCGAACGGCTCGACAATTACCGGGTCCTGTTCTACGGCAACCTGCTGCTCAATTTCGTATTGCCCTTTTTTGTACTGATGCGCAATGACACCAAGCGTAAGTACGGTACGCTGGTCTTTACCTCCATCGCCGTCTTCTTCGGTCACTGGTGGGACTTCTTCCAAATGATCAAACCCGGGGTTTACCTGACCACGCAAGAGACGCTGGCGCACAGCCATGGCGCCGAAGTGATCGACCACGCTGCCGAAGTCGGTCACGGACCGGTGGAAGAAGCAGCGCATGCCGCTTCACATTTCGCCGCGGGCTTCACACTTCCCGGTTTACTGGAAATCGGCACTATGCTCGGTTTTCTGGCTCTTTTCATGTACGTGGTTTTTAACCGGATGGAAAAAGCAGCCCTGCTGCCGAAGCATGATCCGTATCTGCAGGAAAGTTTAAATCATCACGTAGAACCACCTTATTCAGAATAATTCTAAATAAGCTTATAGCGAAAGCTTTTTGGAAAGTGCCTTGTTTATAGGATGTAAATTTGCAAGGGATTTGAAAAACACAATAAGATAAATAGCCAATGACTGCCTTATTTGCCATATTGACCATTATTCTGATTGCAGTTATCGTCGTACAGATCGGTAGGGTCACAGAACTGGCTGCCAAGATCCGTGGGGAAGAGGACATGCAGTTCCTGTCCAATAGTCGCCACGCCAACCTCCTGTTGGTATTCATGGTGCTGTTTCTGGGTGCCGTAATTGCCTCGGGATTGTACTACAAAAACTATTTCCTGGGCTTCGGGCCACAGGATCCGGCCTCGGTACACGGGAGCGCCATCGACAATATGTTCAAGGTGACCCTGTTTTTTACGGGAATAGTCTTTTTCATTACGCACATTCTGCTTTTCTATTTTGCCTGGCGCTATCGCGGCGAGCGGGGTAAAAAAGCGGTATTTATGCCTCACGACAATCGCCTGGAGATCGTCTGGACCGTCATTCCGGCGGTGGTGATGGCCTTTCTGGTGATCAGCGGTCTGGATGCCTGGAATGAGGTGATGGCTGACGTAGACCCGGAGGAGGAGTTCATCGAGATTGAGGCGACGGGCTGGCAGTTTGCCTGGCAGCCGCGCTATCCCGGTGAAGACGGAAAGCTGGGGAAGAAGGATTTCCGTATGATTACCGGCGTCAACCAACTGGGTCAGGACTGGACGGATAAAAAGAACCTGGACGATCTGATGCCGCAGGAAATCGTATTGCCGGTCGGCAAAAAGGTCCGGGTGCGCATCACCTCAAGGGATGTCCTGCACAATTTCTACCTGCCGCACTTCCGTGTAAAAATGGACGCCGTTCCGGGGATGCCTACTTATTTCGTTTTTACACCGAATAAAACGACCGAGGAGTACCGTCAGGAACTCAGAAATTATCCGGAATACCAGGTGCCGGTTGACCCTTCCGACCCAGAGAGTCCGATGCTCTGGGAGGATTTCAACTACGAGCTGGCCTGTGCCGAGCTCTGTGGAAAAGGCCATTACAGTATGAAGCGGGTAGTCCGCATCGTTTCCGAGGAAGAATACCAGGCTTGGCTGGATCAACAGCAGCCTTATTATTTCGGCTCGATACGGGGCACGGAAAACGATCCTTATACCAACGAGTGGTTTGACTTTGAAATCAAACAACGCCAGACGGAATTCAATGAGAAACTGGAGGGCCTGATCGCCGACGAAGGTGAAAACATTTTTGTTTTCGATCACGTTAACTTTGAGGTCGGATCGGCTAATCTCACACCGGTTTCCAAATACGAGCTGGACTTTCTCGTAGAGGCACTCAATAAGTATCCCAATATGCAGATTGAACTGGCTGGACATACGGACAGCCAAGGCGAAGACGAAGTTAACCAGACGCTGTCTGAACAGCGCGCCCAGGTCGTTCAGGATTATCTGCGAAATAAGGGTGTCAGTGAAAGCCGTCTTCGTGCAGCGGGATACGGAGAAACACAGCCCCTGGATTCGAATGATACGGATGCAGGCAGAGAACAGAACCGGCGCACGGAATTCAGAATTCTTTCAATGTAGTTCAAACTCTGAAAATAAGGGGTTTACCCGCAGATATGGAGTTTGAAAACATGAACGATTCTTTATACTTTTGAATTAAACGGTAATGAAAATTATCGTGACCTATTTTGGATACAACATACAACTTATAAATTCTTCAGCGAATGGCTAACGAAGTAGTAGCACCACAGCAACAGCACGATGAGGATATTCTGATAGAAGAGTTGGGCTATGACGATCATTTTCATGAGCATCATCATGGCGACAAGTATCAGTCTAGCTTTATCACCACTTATATCTTCAGTCAGGACCATAAGATGATCGCCAAACAATTCCTTATTACAGGGATGTTCTGGGCTATCGTCGGCGCCCTGATGTCGCTGGTTTTCCGCCTGCAACTGGGCTTCCCCGAGGAAAGCATGGCCTGGTTGAAGCCCGTTTTGGGCAAGTGGATCACCATCAACGATGCAGGGATGGGGGCCTTGGCTCCCGAATTTTACTATGCACTGGTTACGATGCACGGCACCATCCTGGTGTTCTTCGTACTGACGGCAGGATTGAGCGGTACTTTTGCGAACCTGCTCATTCCGTTGCAGATCGGCGCGCGTGATATGGCCTCGCCGCTGCTCAACATGCTGTCGTACTGGTTCTTTTTCCTGGCGGGCATCGTCATGTTCGCCTCCCTTTTTCTGAATACGGGCCCTTTCGCAGGTGGCTGGACAGCTTATCCACCGCTCAGCGCCTTACCCCAGGCTTCGAGCGGCTCCGGAGCGGGGATGACCCTATGGATTGTGAGTCTCGTCTTCTTCGTTGTTTCCGTATTGCTGGGCGGGATTAACTATATCACCACGATTCTGAACATGCGTACTAAGGGGATGAGCATGTGGCGTATGCCGCTCACCATTTGGGCTTTGTTTGTCACCGCTATTATCGGGTTGCTTTCCTTTCCGGTATTGGTTTCGGCATTCTTCCTGGTGATGTTTGACCGCAGCCTCGGAACGAGCTTCTTTTTGAATGAAATTTACATAGGCGGGCAAGCGCTCGACCACGTGGGCGGTAGTCCGGTACTCTACCAGCACTTATTCTGGTTCCTGGGTCACCCGGAGGTATACATCGTCATTCTTCCGGCTTTCGGCATTGTTTCGGAGGTGCTATCCGTCCACTCACGTAAACCGATTTTCGGATACAAAGCAATGGTATACTCCATCTTGGCTATTGCTTTTCTGTCCTTCATCGTTTGGGCGCACCACATGTTTATGTCAGGTGTAAACCCTTTCATCTCGAACTTCTTCGTGATTTTCACTCTGATCATTGCGGTGCCTTCGGCTGTGAAAGTATTCAACTGGATTGCAACGCTCTATGGCGGTAATATTCGCTTCACTACTGCACTGTTGTTCGGCGTGGGTTTTGTATCCATGTTTATCTCCGGTGGTCTGACGGGAATTTTCCTGGGTAACTCGGCCATTGATATTCAGTTGCACGATACTTACTTCGTAGTTGCCCACTTCCACATCGTAATGGGAGTAGCTGCTTTCTTCGGTATGTTTGCCGGCATCTATCACTGGTTCCCGAAAATGTACAGCCGTTTTATGAACGAAACACTCGGTAAGATCCATTTCTGGGGTACGCTGATTGGCGCCTACGCTGTATTCTGGCCTATGCACTACATTGGAATGGCGGGGGTACCGCGCCGTTACTACCGCTTTGATTCCTTCGAAGCCTTTTCACACTTTGGCGACATCAACCAGTTCATCACTATTGCGGCGATTATCACTTTCGGTTTCCAGGTACTCTTTGTCATCAATTTCTTCTACAGTATCTGGAGAGGCAGAAAGATGACAACGCGCAACCCCTGGGGCGCTACCACACTGGAATGGACGACTCCGATCGAAACGGGTCACGGCAACTGGGAAGGGAAGCTGCCTACGGTTCAGCGCTGGGCTTACGATTATAGCAAAGACGATCACGAATTCATTCCGCAGGTGCAGCCACCTATGGAAGATGAAAAAGAAGGAGTACATCACTAAGTTGTTGTACGTCCTCTACTGAAATAAGATCACTCAATCGGGAAAGGAGGTAATCCAATACATTGCCTCCTTTCCCTTGAATAAAGCAAGGAGAACCGGGTTTTCCTGTTTGCCGGGAAGGCGGTTCCTGATTATCGAATAATTTTTTTCGGAATTCCCTAGAATCATCAATTATTGTGTCGGTAAAAGTAGCACAAAGCAAATCAATCAGCCTGCTGGGCCAGAAGGTAACAGACTATCACCAGCTGGTGAAGTTCCGCCTGACCCTGACGGTGGTCTTTTCTTCCGTTCTGGCGTTTCTGATTGCGAGTGGAACCGGAGTTAACTGGCTGGCCATTACTGTTTTGGCGACGGGCGGCTTTCTGGTCACCGGAGCGGCTAATGCCCTGAACCAGGTGTTGGAGAAAGACTACGACTGCCTGATGGAACGCACGGCTAACCGGCCCCTGGCGGCAGGCCGGATGACGATCTCAGAGGCCGTCATGGCGGCGGGATTGATGAGCCTGGCAGGGATTAGCCTGCTGGCCCTGTTCAATCCCTGGGCGGCATTTTTCGGAACACTGGCCCTTGTCAGTTATGCTTTTCTGTACACACCCATGAAGCGCATCTCTCCGGTAGCCGTGCTTATCGGCGCCGTGCCGGGAGCGCTGCCTACCCTGATCGGTTGTGTTGCAGCGCAGGGAGAGCTGACCATGCTGGCGCTCGTTTTGTTCGGCATACAGTTTTTCTGGCAGTTTCCTCATTTCTGGTCCATTGGGTGGTTGGGATACGATGATTATCAAAAAGCGGGATACCAGTTACTTCCGTCCCTCGAAGGGCGCCCTCATCCCAGCATCGGGTTGCAGTCTTTTATCTACGCCCTGTTTTTGTTACCGGTGGGAGCGGCGCCGTTTTTGATCGGTATAAGCGGAGTATACTCGGCCGTTTTTGTGGCGATAATGACTTTGGGGTACGCTGCTTTAGGCTGGAACTTTTACCGGCGCAGCGATCGTAAATCCGCTCTTTTACTAATGTTTTACTCTTTCGTGTACCTGCCACTGACGCTGGTGGCTTTGTACATCGACAAATTATAGGAAAATATGGAAGCTACTGTGCCTACAGAATATAGAAGAAGTAAGATCCATCCTAAGAAATTTGCGCTATGGATAGGCTGCGCCAGCATCATGATGATGTTCGCCGCCTTTACCAGCGCCTACATTGTTCGGCAAGCGGCCGGCAACTGGCTGGAGTTTCGCCTGCCGGATATTTTCTTTTTCAATACTATTGTTATACTCTTGAGCAGCCTTGCCTTGCACGGCTCCTATCTGGCCTTTAAGCGTGGAAATGAACGTTTGTACCGAGGTTTATTGGCCGGAACTTTAATTTTGGGCCTGGCTTTCTTAGTTTTGCAGTACGAGGGCTGGCAGGCCCTGACGGCGATCGGCGTTGAACTGACGACCAATCCCTCAGGATCTTTCGTCTATGTCATCTCCGGTGTTCACGCGGCGCACATTCTGGGAGGTATTGCAGCGCTGTCTATCGCCCTGATCCACGCGTTCGCCCTGCCTTACAAAGTGACGAAGGGGCGTAAGCTCCGTTTTGAACTGACGCTGACCTACTGGCATTTCGTGGATTTCCTGTGGGTCTATTTGCTCTTGTTTTTTACCCTGCAGGGATAGCATACGGTCATATTGACCGATAAAATAAGAAACTAACAAACAAACCAGTATAATTCGATAACTGATGGCGACAACTGAAACGGTAACCGAAAACAAAACAGTAGACCAGCAGGAGGATGCCTGGTCGGGAGGGAAAGAACCCTTCAAGGCGAGCTACGGAAAGCTCATGATGTGGTATTTCCTGCTGTCGGATGCCTTTACTTTTGCCGGCTTTTTGATTTCTTACGGTGCGCTGCGCTTCAGCAGCCCGTCTTGGCCGGTTCCGGATTTTGTTTTTTCCACAGCGCCTTTCGGCATACACGATGCTCCGCTGATCTTCGTAACGATCATGTCCTTCCTGCTTATTATCAGCTCCGGTACTATGGTGCGCGCCGTACAAGAGGGGCATCGCGAAAATGTACGCGGCGTCGTCTTCTGGCTGCTTATGACGGTACTCGGCGGCGCCGGCTTCCTCGGCTGTCAGGCCTGGGAGTGGAATAATCTGATTGCGGCCGAGCACATGAGCGTGACTACTAATCCCTTCGGCACTCACACCGTTAGCGGTGAGTACCTGGAGGATGAAAACGGCGAACCCTATGGTCCCAACAAGGAGCGAGAAGCCTTTGAAGAAGGGGAGAGTTACCTTATTCACCAGCACGACGGAGAGTGGGTACAGCGGCAATTTGTCACCGAGGCCGGTCTGGTCGGCGAACAGCAATTCGGACCCAAAGCTTTTGGTGCCCTGTTTTTCTTTATCACGGGCTTCCACGGCTTTCACGTATTATCCGGCGTCGCTTTTCTGCTGATCATCGCCATTAATGCCGCGAGCGGTATTTACGCCCGACGACAAAACGGTCACGAGATGGTGGAAAAAATTGGTCTTTACTGGCACTTCGTGGATTTAGTCTGGGTCTTTGTATTCCTGGTCTTCTATCTTCTCTAATGGGTTTATTGACGGGGTGACTCGAAGTCACCCCGTCAGTAACAGCTCATAAAATTCAAACTGTAAATACTCAATAATCAAGATATATCATGGCAGAAGGATTGACTTACGAAGAAGGGAAAAAACACGTGCGCAACGGTCTTCTCCTTTTGGGTCTCGTCACCCTGGTAGAGGTGTTCTTTTCCCTGCTGGGAAAGGGTTATGTTATTGAAGGACTGGACAACCTGGCCTGGCTGGGCTATTTGATCGGGTTCGCACTTGTTGTCCTTTCACTTTACAAGGCTTACTATATCGTCTACGAATTTATGCACATGCGCTATGAGGTCCGGGGCCTTGCATTCAGCGTTTTGCTGCCCACGCTGCTGCTCATATGGGCCATCATCGCTTTTTTCCAGGAGGGCACTTCCTGGAAACAGCGCCGCGAGCAGATCAAAGAGAAGAATGAAGCGCCGGCAGAAGATGTAAAGGATCTGCAGGGCCTCCTGCTGCAAGACGATGTATACATTATGAACAAGTAAAATAGCCTGGAAAGGCGAACAAAGCAGTTCGCCTTCCTCCTCGTCCCCTCTTTGTCCATGGCCCAAAACGAGCAGTTTCTCATGGGTGGTGTATGCGATGTAACCACGATTCTTTTTGAATAGGCAGGAAAACCGGAAGCCGGAAATCGGTGTAAAGTCCGTACTTTTCCGTTTTCCCACTTCGCACTTTTCCCTGATTCATCACCTAAAACAAATAGAGCTAATTTTATGTAGGTACTTTACATGAGAATTTGCCGGTTCTTCTACGGTCTCACTCTTTCGGGTGGGACATTGTTTTTTGTGTCCGGGTGATGTGAGATAATAATGATTGTTTTGTGACATTTCGGCTGCTGAAGAGGGGGCTGCCCCCGGAACTTTAGAGGAGGAATCTTGTTTTATTTCTAAATTTTTCTGATGGCGTCAAATAAAAAGAAAAGTACGAGGAAAGGGCTTATTGCAGCAGCGGCTCTGCTCTTACTCTTGGTGGTTTTTCCCCTGGTATCCTGGTTTTACTTACAGCAAGGGCTTGATTACCGCATCTCTGCACTGGAGCAATTGAGGGATCATGGCGAAGCGCCTGCTTTCGAACTGGTCAATTATAAACTGGATACACTGCGACGTGATGATCTGGATGGAAATGTAGTCATCGCCAGTTTTATGCACCTGGGAAATGATACCCTTGCTGCTCTTTACGGTGAAAACCTCAGTAAACTGCATCATCAATTCGATGAACGCCCCGATGTGCTTTTTCTTCAGCATCTGCTGGGAGAAGACATTGCCGCCGGGCGTCTCAATGCTTTTGAAATCAATTACGAGCTTACTGATGAGACGCAGGTCTACTTCCTCACTGATGGGGAACCCTCTATGGAGCAACTGGCCCGCCAGGGCTATGATCTTCCCCTCGAAGAAGTGGAAGCAGGATTAACGGAAAACCCCTACATGGCGTTGCTGGATACTACGGGTACGATTCGTCGCTACTACGATATTCGCGATCAGGAAGAGATGCGGCAACTAGTGGCGCATATCGCCCTTATATTGCCGCGGATAAAGGAAAGAGATTTAGTATTCAGAAGGGAAATCGAGAAATAAATGGATGTAACGAAAAAAAAACCGGAGCTGGCCAGGCGCATGAATATCGGCGCCTGGATTATTACGGGGGTAGTGCTCGTCCTGGTCGGTTTGATGCGCCGGGTTAAGCTGCCGCTGCCGGAGGGCTGGGATTTTGGCTTTCTGCCACCATTTCACGCTACCGTCAATGCACTGACCGCAGTGGTTTTGCTGTATGCTTTCTACCAGATCAAACAAAAAAACATCAAGGCGCATCAGCGGGCGATTTACGTGGCTATCGGCCTGTCCGTATTATTCCTGTTGTCTTACGTAGCCTATCATTTTACTTCGCCGGAGGTCATTTACGGCGATCTGAATCACAACGGCGTACTCAGTGTAGCGGAACTCGCCGCCGTAGGCAACAGCCGGACGGTTTATCTTGTTTTATTACTAAGTCATATCGTCCTGGCGGCATTGATTCTGCCGTTCATTCTGTTTACCTTTATACGGGCGTATACAAATCAGTTTGAAAAGCATCGGCGGATGGCCCGCTGGGTATTTCCGATCTGGCTCTACGTAGCGGTCACCGGCCCTGTATGCTACTACATGCTGATGCCTTATTATCCGTAAATACAAGTAAAACGAACATGAAAAATAAACTGATCAAACTATTTTCTATACTGGCGCTCTTTTTCGCGATTAACCTGACAACGGTACCTGTGGCGGAGGCGCAATGTCCCATGTGCCGGATGTCGGCCGAGAGCAACCTCAAAAACGGAGGAGAAGCCGGTAAAGGTCTGAACAACGGTATTCTCTACATGCTGGCGACGCCCTACCTGATCATCGGCACCATCGCTTTTATTTGGTGGCGCAATCGCCGCAAAGAGGAGGACGCGCTGCCGGAGGAGCTGTAAAAACAATCGTCGGCCGACACGCCGAAAAGCGCTGTTCCAGGTTGATTGGGAACGGCGCTTTTTTTATGCTCCAGGCCATTCACTTGCGCTGGTGATGCTGGTAGGTGCTGAGGAAGAATAATATCCAGCCTAAGATAAAAAGAAGGCCGCCCACGGGGGTGACGGGTCCCAGCAGCGCCGCCGGGATGTTGAGAACATCTTGAACGGACAAGAGATAAAGCGAACCGGAAAACAGTACGATACCCGCTATGAAAAACCACCCGGCGTAGTGCAAAAAACTTTTTTTACCAAAATAAAGCAGAACGCTGGTTGCGAGAAGCGCCAGGGCATGGTAAAAATGGTAGCGGACACCTATTTCGTAGGTATTGATTCGTTCCGGTTCGATGAGTCCTTCCAGGCCGTGTGAACCGAATGCACCCAGAATAACGGCGGCCATCGCCATCAGACTTCCGATGCGAAGGAATAATTTTCTCATAGTACTTGTTGATATTTCAGGGGAGGTATCTTTCATAGCGGATGTCTTTCCGGATTGAATGAGAAAGAGACGCTAATATATTTTACTTTTAGTGAGTCACAAATTTAAGCAATTGAAACCAGGTAAATATTGGATTTATGGCTTATTCCTGATCTTTGTAGTGCTTTTGCTGGTCTGGGCGCTCTTTTTCCGCTTTTCGGGAAATCGAGCAGTTTTGTTTCAGGCCCTTCCTCCTACCAGCGGCCTGATAGCAGGTTGGCCGGATGCCGCTGACTTTCTCCGTTCCTCCGATTCCACTGCTTTTGAAGCAGCACTGCCGCAGGCTGTTCGTCGCGATCTGGCCTTGTACCGGGAAGTATTGGAGCTGGCCGATACGGCCGGACTAGGAGCGCTGCTGTTTTTTCTTCAGGAAGGAGGCCCGGAGGGAGCGGCGCTGGGGGCGGTGCTCGATCCCGGCGACAGCGGCTTCGATATAGCGGCTTTGCAGCAGGGAGCTTCCGGCTTGCGCCAAACCACGTACCGCAATTACGCTGTTCACCGCTTGACCATGGCTTCCGGGCGCAGCCTGGTAGCCGCCGGGCACCACAATTTATTGCTTCTGGGCCGGTTCCCTTTTCTGGTAGAGGAAGTGGTAGGGCATCTCAGCCGGGTGAACACCAATCCGGTTCTTTCCGGAGCGGCTGCTGATTTTGCGGAAAGCGGCCTGAGCTTCTGGATCAGCGGAAAAACCCTTAATGAACGATGGCCCGGTGCCGGAATGCTCTGGCCACCCGGATGGCTGCGCCTGGGCTGGAACAGGACAGCGGTAGAGGGGATGGTGGAAGGCGCTTATTTTCCCCGGGAAGGGGAAGTTTTTGAACAGCTGAGCGGTACACGCAACGCCCGTCCCGGATCCATCCTGCAATTCATTCCGGAGGATATGGCCTGGCTGGAGTGGATCCCTGTTGAGGCGTCCGATAAACGGTGGGAGCAGGAAGCGGTGCAGGCGGATCTGCTACGCGAGTATTTCGAGGGAGTAGCAGGACAGGAGCAGGCCCTGGTCGTTACGCGGCAGCACGGCCCCGGCGGTAACGCTGATCGCTTCTGGATGCTTCCTTTGCAGAACCCTTCCGATGGAGCGGCGGCCCTGGAGGAACTAGCCGGCCGCGTGGGCGTGCTGGAAGACTACGAGTACCAGACTTATCGCATCCGCCGCCTGTTGAGTGATCAGTTGTCGCCTCCGGTAAAAGGCTTACCTTCCCAGGCTTTTGAGAACCCTTATGTTGTTTTACTGGATGAAGTCCTGTTGCTGGCGAACTCAAAATCAGCACTGGAGTTGTGGATCGATCAGTACCTGGTGAATGCTACCCTGCCTTTTTCCGAATCCTTTATCAACTACTATGGGCATAACGATGCGCCGGCCCGGACCTGGTGGCTCGCCCGTCCGGCCATGCTGGAAGCTTCTCTGCGCAAAGATTCCCTGACCCGGTCACTAATCCCCCTGTTACAGAACTTCCCCTATGCCGGGCTACAGTGGCGGGCCGATCAGGTGAATCCGCAATTTTCGGGTATCTGGCCGGCCGGTGAAAACGCTGCTGCCGCCAGGCCCGCTTTTGTATGGCGTACGCGGCTGGAAGCACCGGTGCTGCGCGCGCCTCAGCAAATCAAAGCACCCGGAGTATCCTCCCCTTTGTTTCTGGTGCAGGATGAATTCTACCAGCTTTATCTGCTCGGTGCGGAGGGGCGCGTCCGCTGGAGGGAAGCGCTGCCGGGACCGGTTTTATCAGATTTTCACCTGATCGATTACTACGGAGATGGACAGGGCCAGCTGCTCTTTAATACGGCCAATGCCATCCACCTGTTGGATCTGGACAGAGGCGGAACAGTAGGAAATTTTCCCTTGCGCCTGCAAAGTGAGGCCAGCAATGGCCTTACGGTCATCGATACGACCGGAGCGGGCGGGTACGCCTTTTTTGTAGCCTGTAGCAATGAACGAATCTATGGGTTCAACAGGGAGGGGCTGCCCGTACCGGGCTGGAATCCCAGCGACAGCGTAGGGGCGGTAAGGCATCCGCTGCTTCATTTCCAGGAAACGGGAAAGGATTTTTTCGTTGTGCTCAATGAAATCGGCACGCTGCACGTGTTGAAGCGCAATGGGACGCATCGCTTCCCCCCGGTCCTTTTTCAGGATACTTTTCCTTCTCCTCCCGACTATCAGCTGCATCCTCGCTCCAGCCGTATAGTGGCCTGTAATCAAGATGGGGTCGTACAGGTGCTCAACTTGTCGGGAGAACATTTTCCACTGCCTCTGCGAGGCTCTTCTGAGCGGCCTGTTTATTTTACCTTTACAGACCTGCTGGGGGATAACCGCAAAGATTACCTCGCCCTCTCCGGTAGTACTTTGACCTTACACTACTACAGCAGTAATGACTTTCGCCGTGCCTTCCGCTATCGCTTCGATCGCCGCCCGGATGAGCTTTTCGAAGTTCCCGTACCAGGACAGAATAAATCCTTCGCCGGCTTGCTCGATAAAGACTCGCGGAAAATCTATTTACTGGATGGAGAAGGAAAACTGCATGCAGGGTTTCCCCTTGCGGGTAGTACGCCTTTTTGTATTGCGGACCTTTACGGAAATGGAAAAATGAGCGTCATCGTAGGTGAAGGGACAAGTGTGTATGCTTATACCGTTGAGCTGGATTGGTGAGGCTCGGCTTTACAAAGTGTGGCCTTTCGGTTTTTAAAGCCTGTCCGGGCATAGCGGCTTGTTGCTATTGGCTGTTGGCAGCCTGGTCAAGGCAAAGCGATAATGGTTAATCCAGCATCCAGCACCCAGCCTCCAGCATCAAGCATCAAGCATCAAGCCTCCAGTCCACCGGTTCCATTCCGTGTTTTTTCAGGAACTCATTAGCTTTGGAAAAGTGATGATTATTGAAGAATGCATCGCGGGTGAAAGGGGAGGGGTGGGCCGAGGTGAGGACCAGGTGTTTATGGGTATCGACCAGCGCCTCTTTGCGTTTGGCAAAGTTGCCCCACAGCAAGAAAACGAGATGCTCCCTTTCCTCAGATAGTTTGCGGATAGCGGCGTCGGTGAAGTTCTGCCAGCCGATGTCTTTGTGAGCGCCCGGATTGTTCTTTTCGACGGTAAGGATGGCATTGAGCAGGAAAACCCCGTTTTCCGCCCAGGGGCTGAGGTTGCCGTGATCAGGAGGCTCCACACCCAGATCGTTGTTCAATTCCTTAAAGATACGCTTCAGGGAAGGTGGCGGAGTGACCTCTTTGGGAACAGAGAAGCAAAGGCCCATAGCCTGGCCGGGGTTGTGGTAGGGGTCCTGTCCCAGGATGACCACCTTAACTTCATCAAAAGGGGTTTTGTTAAAGGCATTGAATATTTTGGGCCCGGGCGGGTAGATGGTAGCGCCTTCCGCTTTTCTTTTGCGAATGTATTGGGCGATGGTTTGGAAGTAAGGTTGTTCAAATTCACCGGAAAGTGCTTCTTTCCAGCTTTCTTCGATTTTGACGTTCTGACTCATGTGCGGGACTTGGACTAGGTTCGACATTGTTTGGGCGTAGGCGGAAATATAATCATAAAAATAACAAAAGGGGGCTTATCCATCTGAACCGGGAAGCCATGGATAACAAACTTTTTATCACGCCGGTCAGCAGGATAAGCCGCCTTTTGTAGCATCTCTTCGGGTCATTTGGCCAGCATGGCGGGGACGGCCCTTTCGCCCTCTTTTGGAAACAACTCGATTTCCTGTTCTATCGAAATCAGTTTCATCAGTGAATTGACAAGCAGGTGGCGTCCCGTCCACAGCAGGTCGTGTCCTTTATCTTTTACCATTTGCACCTCCAGGTAAACCGCATTTTTTAACCTTTCCTTGGCGTAAGCAGCATTTTTGGGAAAGATGAGCTCATCAGCCGTTCCGTGGAGAATGATGGCGGCGCTGCGTATGTCTTCCCATAAGGGCGCCATTTCTTCGAGTTGCTTACGGTGGGAAAGTTTTTCGGCATTGGCTACGCGGATGGTAGCAGGCATGAGCCATTTCAAAAGCCAGTGGCTGGTGGGGTAGGAAATCCAGTACGTTTTTTCCAGCCCGGGAGCTACAGAGGCCGACTGTAGCAGTATGCCGTCAACGAGGTTCGGGTAATCCATTGCGATGCGGGCCGTGACGGTACCGCCGTAGGAGGAGCCGTGCAGTACGATTTTATCGTGAATCGATCGTTTTTGCTGTAAGAGCTCCGCGATGTAACCCGCTTGTTTTTTTACCGATATTTCGGGAAGTCCAAAACCGGAATAGCCGTAGCCGGGCCGGTCAATAGCCAGCAGCTTGGCGCGCCCCAGCAGCAGGCTGTCGCGCAGCAGGTCCTCCCAGAAAGCGGAGGAGCTGGGTGCGCCGTGGATGAAGACTATGAGAGGCAAGGAATCGTGGCCGATCTCTACGTAGCGCATCCGGCGACCTTCCACACGGTAATAGTCTATCTCCGCTTCGTAGCCGTAGTGATTATCATTGAGCACCGCCGTAAAGGCGCGGTCACTACGGCGCATTTCTGCAAAATCATATACAAAAGCCAGGATAGCAGCTAGTAAGAGGGAAAAGTAAAAGGTCTTTCTTCGTAGTAGTCTTGTCGTAATAGTCCTCACAGTTTTAATTTAATTGTTCATGGAATTAACAAAATACGCTCGAGACGATGACGAGGGTCGCAATCTGAATAGGTGAAGTGAGATTTAGAAAAATAGATGGCGAGAATTGATAATAGCTGTTTCTCATTATAAAAACGAATTTCACGAAGAAAAGTTGAGCTGAACAAATATCGCCCTTTCAGAAATGGTATTTCGGCTTAGGCAGTGGGAAGGTTTTCTTTTGAATAAAAAGAAATAGTAGAATCTACTGTCGGTCGCCAGTTGAGACCTGCCGGGTTTCAAAATCTGGCAGGTCTCAGTAGGGCCGGAGAGACCGGAATTGCTGATAGGAATTTATTATACAGTATAACATTTCCTCAATTTTCAATCCGCGGCGTTATAGTGTAAGAAATGTTCAGTACTAAAAGGCATGTAGCTGGGTGGATGTCTTGGTGCAGACACTTACCAGTAGTGTTGTAAGTTTTTGATAAACAAATGGTTATGCTTGTCGTTGCCGAAAGTGAGAAAAGGTTTTACATCAATAAAAACAGAACTATGCAAACAAGTACATATATATTACGGCAAAGCTGGTTAGGGCTCATGACCATACTTTTGGCTTTTACCTTACCGGCCTTCGCTCAGGAGGGCGAAAAAGCCAAACAGGAAGCCATGAAAAAGAAAATGAAAGCGATGACTCCCGCCAAAGGGTACATTAAAGCCCACAAGGACGTACAAAAACCATTTGAAATACTGGGCGGACCGATAGAGATCAACATCGCCCAGAATGGCGGTGGCGTGTTCGTAGCATTGCCTGACAAAAGAGAATTGGATGCTACCGTCTTTGGTACGCCCGAAAATCCCCGGGCAATGGGCGGTACGCCGGCAATGACTGGTCTTCCCCCCATGGTACGTGCGACTAAGGGAGGTGAATTTACAGAGACAAAAATGATGACGCCCTTCGGTGATAAACACGTCGTGATGCCTAACGGAAATTTGCAAATTTCGGCCATGGATGTCACTGCCACAGATGCAGCCGTTACCGATGATAAAGTACAGATGGAAGCCAGTTGGGAGGATGAAGCCGGGAATACCTACACCGTGAAATGCTGTGAACAACTCGCCAGCCACGGATTGGAATATCCTACCTTCGGTGGAGTGGTAACCAATATCATCCTGCACGGATTTACCAATATCGGTACACCCCTGATGCCTAGTGAATACACCTACTTTGCCTTCTGGGGCATGGGGTCGGTAAGCAAGAATGGTGAAGTATTGCAACAGCCCCGGCTAATCCACGGCATGCTGACGGAATATGTTCGCACGGAAGGTTATGAATTGGCGATGGATGAAGAAGTTACGCCTACCCGCCGTCATTTCCACCTGATGGTAGCGCCCTTCGCACCGGATATGGAAAACATGACTTACGTCAAAAAACCAGTTAAAACAGGATTTACCCTACCCAATGGTAAAGAGCTGCCTTTTTGGCACGTCATGTTCGAAAATCTGGACATTGACGCGGAAAGACAATAACACCTAATCACTCATTACCTCGTAATGAGCTGAAGGGACAGGTTTTGCCTGTTCCACTGCTGTTGGCGTTTAGCGCCTGGCGCTCGATTTCAGATCCGCCTCCGCCAAACGCCAACAGTATCTTTAAATTCTGTTATTGATTGTAAATGATTATTTCTGAAAATATGAGTGTAATGACAGTGCTGCTGAGCGTTTTTCTGATGATTTCTGCCGGTTTGGAGAAAGAAACCTCCTCTCCAGAACCTGCCGCTACAGTGGAGATGACCAACACCCTGAAATTTATCCCAAAATCGGTTATTATAGAGGCCGGAGAGACCGTGTTGTGGAAAAATACTTCCATGATTGTCCACACGGTTACCTGCGATGCCTCGGAGGCTACAATGGAGCGCAGTGTCCGGCTGCCCGAAGGCGCTCAACCCTTCGACAGCGGAAGGCTGCAGTCCGACGCTGAGTTCCGGCATACTTTCGAAGTTAAAGGTACCTATAAATACTTTTGCAAACCTCATGAAGGAGCCAATATGGTGGGCATCGTAGAGGTGAAATGATGCCGGGTGGAAAAGCGCAAATTATCAACCTTCAATTTCCCAAGGATGAGTGGTCGATAAAAAGAAGGGAATTGGTATGAAAACTAAATAGAAAGAGGCTTGCTGCTCTTTACGCGGCAAGCCTCTTCTTTTTATTGAGGGTAAGTAAGGTCAACCCTTCAACGGTCAACTTTCTAACTTTCCCCCTGCGTTTGCTCCACATCGATCGGCACGGCCAGTTTTTCCCAGCGCAGCACGATCTGTCCGTCCTCGATGTTGAAGGTCATCGCTTCCTGGTGTCCTTCCACCATCTGGGGCTCCACCTGTACGCGCAGGGCGTCCTGCGATTCGTCGTAGTTGGTACCCCACTGGCCGGTTTGCTTGTTGAAGATGATGGTCCATTCTTCTTCTCCGGGGATGGTGAATACCGAATACTTGCCGGCGGCCAGCGGCTCGCCCTCTACGACCACGTCGTTGGCGAAGGTGACCGTGGTGGCTTCGTTAGCGCCGGTACGCCATACCTCACCGTATGGGACCAGTTCGCCCCAGATCTGCCGGTCGCGGACAGAAGGACTGCCGAAGTTCATCGTGATGCCGGTAGAACCGATCATGCCTTCCACTTCCTGGCGCGGGCTCATGGGCTGATCGGCTTCCGCCGTATCCTCCTCGGCGGCCTCGGCTTCGGCGGCTTCGGTGGTTTCCTCCCCGGCGCCCTCTTCGCCCGTATCCGCCGGTCCGCAGGCATAGCCAAGGGTAAGCAATAGGAGCAACAATAGTTGAAATAGGTTTTTCATGACGTTTGGATTTGATTGTTGTGATAGAATTTAGGTGTTTTTCTCCCTCAATTTAAGGGGAATTGAGGGAGAAAAAAAGGGGTGGTAAAAGAAACTGTCTTTCGGACACCAGTTGAGTAAGCCGCAAAAGGCTATTATTTCAACATTCAAAACGAAATATCCGCAAAATGGCTGATTCATCCCGTCCCCAAAACCGCTTTCTGGAGTCGCGCTATGTCGTCGGTGAAATGTCGAAGGAAACGCGGCGGCATATCCTGCATTTATCCGTACCCAAGATTTTTGTACTGGCCCTTATGGCGGGCGCTTTCATTACCTTCGGGGCGTTATTTTCCATCCTGCTATCAGCCGGGGTGGAAACGCTTGGACTACAGTTGCTGCTGCAGGGTTTCGGCTTCTCGGTGGGCTTTTTCATGGTGATCTTGTCCCGGGCCGTGCTGTTTACCGAAGCCAATGTGGTGTTGCCCGCCAGCATGCTCAACTGTTCCCCAGGTGAACTGATCAGAGGCGCCATGGTCTTCTGGGCGCTGGCCATCATCGGCAACGTCGTCGGAGCCCTGCTTGTCGGGTTGCTGATCAACTATGCTCATATATACCCGGAACTGGTACAGGAGGGTCTGGGCCACGTCATCGAGAAAAAGCTGATTTACTACGAGCAGGGGGGCGCCGGCTCCTGGTTCCGGGCCCTGGTGTCCGGCATCTTCGGCAACTGGCTGGTGGGAATGGCGGCCGTCTTTGCCGTAATGGGCCGGACGATCATCGGCAAATACATTCCCGTGTTTTTGGCGGTCAGCCTCTTCGTTGCCGCCAACTTCCAGCACAGCCCGGCCAATATCGGCTATTTCTCGCTGATCATGCCTACCGGAGAGGGCCCGGGCTGGGCCGTTGCCATTACCTGGAATCTGCTGCCGGCTGCCATCGGTAATATCCTGGGCGGAATATTCCTGGTGGCGCTGCCGTTCTGGTATGCGGTTAGGGAATGATACTAAGTGGGAAGTCGGAAGTGGGAATTCGGAAGTCGGAAGGTTTACCCCGTGGAATTCCCGAAGCGACTATTCTACGGGGTTTACCCGACCCGGGGAACGAAGGGGGCAGAATACTTATGGTGTTGATCTTCAAATTCTTGATGAAAGGTAGGTACGTGAAAAGAGAATGGAATGAGTATAATTACCAAAAGAGGATGAAAAAATTAGTCACATTGCTTAGCTTTAAGATCTTACCAAAACCTTACGAGCATGTTATTCACAACCATACTTAGTCTGTTTCTCACGGTTACGCTTGTTGCGGAGGAACGTCCTGCTCTTTTAGCGAAAGCGGACCTGCAAAGCGCCTGGAGCCATCAGATGACGATGGACGGCGAGGAGATCACCGAAGTGCTGCTCTTCTCCGGCGATTACTTCACCTGGACGCGTTATCATGCCGACGACGGCGCCTTCGTGATGACCAAGGGCGGTAGTTTTGAGCATAAAGGCAATAAGCTCACCCTGCATTACGAGTTTCACACCGAAGACGAAGCGCAGGTAGGGCAGGAGGAGGCCTTGAAGGCCAAGATGAAATCCGGTCAGTTGATGCTTACCCCATCGGGTGGAGATGTCTCCGACTGGCAGGCGCTGGACGCCGGCGAATCGACGGCCCTCACCGGTCCCTGGCTTTTTTCCGGCCGCAAGCGCGATGGCGAGATCCAACGCCGTAATACCGACCAGCCCCGCAAGACGATGAAGGTGCTCACCGGCAACCGCTTTCAGTGGATCGCCTACAATACTGAGACGGGCGAATTCTTCGGTACCGGCGGCGGTACCTACAGCGCCGAGAATGGTAAATACACCGAAAACATTCTCTTCTTCTCCCGTGACGATAGTAGGGTAGGAGCCGAGTTACAATTTGACTTCCGCGTGGAAGGCGACGACTGGCACCACTCCGGGTTCAGCAGCAAGGGAGATCCGATGTATGAGATCTGGTCACGGAGGGAATGAGAATCAACCTGGTTTTAATTGGTGATCGAACGGGTTGCCGGCGCTGCGCGCGGCAACCTCTACGTTAACTCTACTATCCCAAAATTCAGAAGGATATTTAACCTTTCCATTTCCGTGTTGAAATGAACGTTTACTAATTTCCTTTACTTTTGTACTAAAAGAGTATTCATGGAAACCTACGCGCAGGTATTGAACTATGCGATTCCCTTCTTCGTCCTCCTCATTGCCATTGAGGCGGTGGCGGCCCACCGGATGGGGATGAAGATCAACCGGGGGGCGGATATGATCTCCAGCCTCAGTTCGGGGATATCCAATACGGTGAAGGATGTATTGGGGCTGACCGTGGTGATCATCAGCTACCCCTGGATGGTGGAACTGCTGGCAGTGACGGAAATTAAGGCAACCTGGCTGGTCTATTTGCTGGGCTTTATCGGACTTGACTTTGCGGGCTACTGGATGCACCGGCTGCAGCACGAGGTCAATTTCTTTTGGAACCATCATATCATTCATCACAGCAGCGAGGAATTCAACTTGTCCTGTGCGCTGCGGCAGTCCATTTCGGTGATCTTTTCCTTCTTTAACATCTTCCTGATCCCGGCGGCCATCATGGGCATCCCCGGCGAGGTGATCGCGGTAATTGCCCCGCTGCATCTGTTCGCGCAGTTTTGGTACCACACCCGCCTGATTGACAAGATGGGCTGGCTGGAGTTCTTCCTGGTCACGCCCTCGCATCATCGCGTGCACCACGCGATGAACGCCGAGTACCTGGATAAAAACTACGGTCAGATCTTCATCTTCTGGGACAAATGGTTCGGCACCTTTCAGCCTGAGCTGAAGGAGACGCCGCCGGTATACGGCGTGAAGCGGCCGGTACGCACCTGGAACCCTATTGTGATCAACTTCCAGCACCTGGCCCTGCTCATCAAGGACGCCTGGGGTACCCGTAGCTGGTGGGACAAACTGCGTATCTGGTTTATGCCTACAGGCTGGCGCCCGGCCGATGTGGCGGAGCGCTATCCGGTGTATGCAGTGAAGGATGTTTCCCACTTCGACAAGTACGACACGAAACTGTCGAGGCCGCTGCTGGCCTGGTCCTGGTTTCAGCTGGTAGGCACTCTTTTGCTGATGTTCTATCTGTTTAACCGCTTTTCGGAGATCGGCGTACCTGGCGTGCTGCTCTACGGCTTCTTCCTCTTCGCCAGCGTATTTTCCTATACGACCCTGATGGATAAATCGCGGCTGGCTATTCCCTCGGAAGTGCTGCGCCTGCTCTACGGCCTGACCCTGCTTTGGTGGCAGGGCGGATGGTTCGGGCTGGATGCTATGCTTCCCGGCGGTTCCTACATAATTGCGCTTTACTTCCTGATGTCGCTGGGCCTCACCTGGCATTTCTATCAGCGGGAGTCGCGGGAGGCTCCGGAGCTGCGGGTGAGCAGGGAGGCTGAAAAAGTTTAGAAGTTTAGGCGCCCGCGACACTACGTGTCGGGGCTGGTTTAGAAGTTTAGCAGATCTGAAAATGAGATTCCCGGTTTCAGACCTGCTAAACTTCTAAACAGCGAGCCCGACCGGACGGTCCGTAGGAAGGGCGAAGCGCTAAACTTCTAAACTTTTCCTCTACCGCATCAGTAGGACCGATCCCGACAGCTGGTGTTCCTTCCCGTCGTCCATCTCCACCTGGGCGATGTAGGCATATACGCCGGCCGGCGCCGGCCGGCCGTTTACTTCCCCGTCCCAGCCCGCGCGTTGATCATTAGGTGCGATGTTCTCTCCATCATACACCAGATTCCCCCAGCGGTCGAAGACGCGCAGGCTGGCGATGCGGATGAGGTCGATATCGCCGAAGAAGGTAAAGTAGTCGTTGGCACCGTCATTGTTGGGTGAGAAGGCGCTGGGGCGAAATACTTTATAATACTCCAGGTCGAGAAAGACGGTGCTGTCGCAGCCGATGCTGGAGCTGAGTCCTACCTGGTACTGGCCGCGGCGGTAGAAGCGCTGCCGCCCCACTTCGTAAGTTTCCCCATCAAAAATAAAGGCTTCCACGGTATCAATGTTATCGCTTACCACTTCCAGGTTGAGGAGCACGGTACTGTCGCAGTTATCTATACTCTTGAAAGTGGCCTGGTAGTTACCGCTTTTTCCAATGGAACGGTCGCCGAAGGTATGGCGATCGCCGGCGCAAATACGTTCGTTGACCTCTCTCAGAATCGTTGGGACGATGTGCTGGTAGGGGCGGGTGACCCGGCAGCTGGCAGGCCCGTTAAGGAGGACTTCGTAGCGGCCGCTGCCGGTCTGCACTTGCAACTCGGCTGCCGTTTCGCCTACCAGGGCAACGCCGTTCTTATACCATTGATAGCTCAGGGTATCCAGCCGGGGCACGCGCAGGGTGAAGTCTTCGGAACAAGGATGGTCCTGCGAACTAATCCCGAATTCGAAGGCGGCTTCTTCGTCAAGGACGAGGTTGTCGAAGAAGTAGTAGATGTCTTCTTCTGCCATCAGTTCGGTGCAATTGGGTCCGATGGCGATGGCGTAGATATCCTGCGGCGGGGTGATCGTAATGGAAGTTTCGATCCAGTTGTTGCTACCGCTGACGCTGACGGAGCCCAGTCGCTGCCAGCCCGGCCCGTTGGTCGGGCAGCCGAAGGATTCATCGCCGATGCCGAAAGGCAGGTTGTCGCAGTCGGTTGATCCGTAAAAAACGACTGAAGTGGGCGGAGAGTGAACGAAGTCGACAAACCCGATATGAAACTCAAAACGGTAGCGCGTGCCGGCGAGCAGCGGGGAAAGCAGGCAGGCGCCGGCGTATTCTTTCCAGTTGGGCACGATCTCCATCCCGAAGCGGCCGTTGCGAAAGCCGACGCAGGCCTCCCCGTCGGGGATAGGGAGCGGCACCGGCAGATTGGGCCAGCCCATCCAGCCGCAGGTGTGGATGTAGTCGGTCGTGGCCTCGGAGGCCTGTATCCAGGTATCGGCGCAGGCAAGCTGGCTGCGCGTCTGCGGGCAGCAGCTTCGTTCTTCAAAAGAAGGGTTGGGGATAAGGGAGACGGGCTCCTTGAGGGGGCATTTGCAATCAGAATCGTTGAGGTCGATGCGGCCGTCGCCGTCGTCGTCGAGGGCATTGTCGCAGATCTCCGGCATGGGCGTGGCCGGCCGGAAATGCCGCGATGCCGTACGGTTTAACATGAACAGTACCGGAAGAATAAAAAGAAAAAGGCCGGTTCGACGGAAATGGGACGGCATAGCAGTAAATAGGGTTCGAGGTTGTTTGATAGAGTTTGCGTTTGTTCGAGATGGTTCCGCGCCGGCTGTTCAGTGCGCTGGGGTAGATACCTGTCTGGATGAAGCAATTCTTTACCTCTCCGGACTAGTACACTGTGCACTAGAGCTTTTAAGATACGGGTTTCAAAGAATTTGCGGTAGAAAAGGGACGGGGAAAGTAGAGGATTGTCAGGAACTGGCAACGCAATAGCAGACGGCACCTCCTGGTTTTTGAGCGGGATAATGTATCCAGGTTTCTTCCGGAAAAGGGACATGCAGAGAGGAGGCGCCCTGGAAGGCGCCGCCTCTCGCACGTCAGGAGGCGCCTTTCAAGGCGTCTCCTGACTTTGTGACCGGGATTCCTGGTTATTCCGGTCAGCAGCGAACCAAAAGACCTGCCGATCCGTTGATTCGAACGGCGCCAATATTTTTTGTCCGGGTTGAACAAAAATTATATCTTTGCGACGCGAAACGAACGTGTTTTGCTTTTGGAAAAAGGGAGCTAAATTCGGTTATGTTCTTTTTAGTAGCTGGTTTCTGACCTGCTGGGATGGTGAGATTTATTCTTCGCCGGGATGATATTTTCTCTTCTGGTAGGAGCTTTCACCTTGGCTGAGCGCCTTCCGACTTCTCGGAGCGAAGCGAAGAGCCGTATGGCCGATTTCGTACTTCCGATTTTAAAATTGGTCCCGTAGCTCAGTTGGATAGAGCAACTGACTTTAAGCTTGGTTCAAAAGAGAACCATAATTAGGAGCCTTCGTGAGGAAACAGAACTCACGGAGTGGACGCCACTGTATCGGGGAAACCTCTGCTGGATGCTCGATGCTGGATGCCAGCGTGGCAATCCCGAGGAAACCTATGACGAGCCAAAGGGTCCGTAACTTTACGGGCAGGTAAGCTCCGAGGGATCCGTAGAGACTATACGTGGCGCACCTGAGATGGTGAAGAGATAGTCCAGACCACAAATCCCCTTGTGGAGCGCAGTGAAAACTGTAGTGGGTAAGCTAATCAGTAGGTCGCAGGTTCGAATCCTGCCGGGATCACTAGAGAAAGACAGGGCCCGTGTGCTTTCGCACACGGGCTTTTTTTATCCCCCCGCAGACAAGCCGAATTCATTCGAGCTTGTCTGCGGGGGGATAAAAAAAGCGGAGGCGGTGGAGCCGCCTCCGGCCCTGTCTTTTTGACCTCGAAGCCCAAAGGATCACCACCAGGTAATCCTGCCTGAATGTCGTCAGGTTAAGCTATCTGTTGTTAAAACACAAACCCTGGTTTCTTTCGGAAGGTCAGGAAATTCAGGGGGTCGCTTTGGGGCGGCCCCCTGAATACACCGGGCCAAAATCCTTA
>Ga0102943_1000099_pt1 | contig 57794 bp, 41 predicted proteins | sample SalPonC_black_MG_FD_78174 | JGI IMG/M metagenome (GOLD analysis project Ga0102943, IMG submission 78174) | Salt pond soil microbial communities from South San Francisco under conditions of wetland restoration - Salt Pond MetaG... | ecosystem: Environmental > Aquatic > Marine > Intertidal zone >...
AGAACCACGACGTGCTGGCCTTCTACGGCGAACGCCGCGGCGGCGTGGCCTGCACGTCGGGGACCTGCTACTTCGTGCCGGACTTCGAGGGGCTGGAGCTGCGGGTGTTGAGCCGGTTCTAGGTAAGACTCGGTTCCTGCGGTCGACCGCGGCCTTCACGGCCCGACGGTCACGGCCTCCTCACCCACCTCGACCGTCGCCCGCCGCCCCCCGAAACCGTCCGGCTCGGTCCCCGGCCCCGTGCCGGCGTCGATCCACGTGCGGCCGTCGACCACGAACTGGTAGGCGTAGGTACCCGGGGTGAGCTCGATCGTGATCTCCCACACCCCGTTGCCGTCGACGTCGTCGAGCACGTGCGTCGCGGCGTCCCAGTCGTCGAACTCACCGGCGAGCGACACCGCGTTGACCGGGCCGGCCGGATCGAAGCGGAAGGTCACCGGCGTGCCCTGCGGCCCGGTGTCGATCGCGACCACTCCCGGGCCTCCCTCGCGGGAGCCGTAGCCCACCACCATGGGCTCGTCCTCGACGACTACGACCGAGTTCTGCCCACCGAAACCGTCGTCGGCGAACTCGAGGGCCCACTCGTCGGTGATCCATTCCGAGCCGTCGACCACGTACTTGTACTGGTGGCGACCGGGCGGCAGGTCGACCGTGACCTCCCAGACGCCGTCCACGTTCTCCATGGGGGTCGCCCCGGTGTCCCACTGGTTGAAGCTCCCGGCCAGGTTGACCGAGTTCGCGGGGGTCGGCGACCGGTAGCGGAAGGTCACCGCGGTGGCGTAGGCGGCGGTCGCGGTCAGCGCCGTCACGAGCAGGACGAGCACGGGCATGCGGATGTTCAAGGTCATGACCTCCGGCCTGGGTTCCGACCCGACAGCATAGACCAGCGCCGCCCGGACGTCGCGGATGCGATTCGTTGCCGGGGCCGGGGCGCTCTGCTACCGTCGCTCGGTTCCTGCTGCACGCCGAATCCGGGAGGCCCAGGCATGATCCCGACGAGCCCTCGATCGCTGATCGTCGTTCTCGCCATTCTCGCGGCCACCGCGGCCCACGCCCAGGCCCAGTTGTGGGAGGTCCGTTCGCCCGACGGGCGGATCGGGTTCCGGGTGACGCTCGACGAGCAGGGGCGCCTGTTCCACCACGTCGATCACGACGGGCGTCCTGTGATCGAACGGTCCGCCCTGGGCTTCGTCCTGAAGGACGCGCCGTCCATGGACCGCGACTTCGAACTCGTCGAACAGACCACGCGTGAGGCCACCGAGGAGTACGAGCTGCCCTGGGGTGAGGTCCGCGCGGTCTCCGACGCCTACCGCGAGATGGAGCTGGAGTTCACCCAGGGTGGGCGCACGATCGTTCTCACCGCACGCGTGTTCGACGACGGGGTCGGCTTCCGCTTCACATGGCCCGAGCAGGACACCCTCGGTGACTTCGTGATCATGGACGAGCTCACCGAGTTCGATTTCGCGGGTGATCCCATCGCCTGGTGGATTCCGGCGTACGCGGGCAATCGCTACGAGCACCTGTACCGGCGTCACCGCACGAGCGCGCTGGCGGCCATGCCGTCGGTGCGCGCGGTGCACACGCCGCTGACCCTCGAGGCGGACCGCGGCCTGACCGTCGCCCTGCACGAGGCGGCGCTGACGGACTACGCCTCGATGACGCTGGTGGCCGAACCGGGCGCCGTGTTCGCCTGCGACCTCGTGCCCTGGTCGGACGGCACCAAGGTGCGGGCCCGTGCGCCCTTCCGGACACCATGGCGTACGGTGCAGATCGGGACACGCCCGGACGAGCTGCTCGAGTCGACCATGATCCTCAGCCTGAACGAGCCGTCGAAGATCGACGACACCTCGTGGATCACGCCGGGCAAGTACGCGGGCATCTGGTGGTCGCTGCACATCGGCAAGGAGACCTGGAAGACCGGCCCGACTCACGGCGCGACCACCGACAACGCCAAGCGCATGGTCGACTTCGCCGCCGAGAACGACTTCCTGGGCGTGCTGATCGAGGGCTGGAACACCGGCTGGGACGAAGGCTGGCTCGAGGAGGGGGTCTTCGACTTCACCACGCCCACGGCCGACTACGACCTGGAAGAGGTCGCACGTTACGCTCGTGAGAAGGGCGTGACGATCGTCGGCCATCTCGAGAACGGCGGCGACGTCACCGGCTTCGAGGAGCGCCGCGAGGTGGTCTTCGAACTCTTCCGCGACCTCGGTATCCGCGCGATCAAGACGGGCTACGTGAGCCACGGCCAGGGCATCAGCCGCTACGACACCGAGGGCAACGAAATCGCCAGGGAGTGGCAGCACGGTCAGTACATGGTCCGCCACTTCCGCGACACAGTGAAGGCCGCGGCACGGTACGGCATCATGGTCAACGTGCACGAGCCGATCAAGGGCACCGGAATCCGCCGCACCTGGCCGAACATGATGACGCGCGAGGGTGCACGCGGGCAGGAGTACAACGCCTGGAGCCAGGGCAATGGGCCGGATCACACGGTGATCCTTCCGTTCACGCGTATGCTCAGCGGCCCCATGGACTTCACGCCGGGCATCGTGAACGTCATGATCGAGCCCTACAAGCCGAACAACCGCGTTCCGACCACGGTGGCCAAGCAGCTCGCCCTGTACGTGGTGATCTACTCACCCCTGCAGATGGTCACCGACCTTCCCGAGCACTACGAGGGCGAGCCGGCCTTCGGCTTCATCCAGGACGTGGCCGTGGACTGGGATAAGTCGCTCGGGCTGAACGGCGCGATCGGCGACTACGTGACCGTGGCGCGCAAGGAACGCGACGGCGATCAGTGGTTCCTGGGCAGTATTACCGACGAGAACCCCCGGCGGTTCGACCTGGCCCTGGACTTCCTCGATCGGGGTGTCGACTACGTGGCCTACGTCTACGCCGACGCCGAGAGCGCGCACTGGGAGACCAGGCCCAGGCAGACGAGCATCACGCGGAAACATGTCGATTCCGAGACCGTTCTCACGATCGAACTGGCACCTGGCGGTGGGCAGGCCATCCGCTTCCAGCCGCTCACCGGTGAGGAGTAGCCCTTGCTGAGTACCTTCGACTGGGTCGTCATCGCCGCCTATTTCGTGGGCGTGTTCGCACTGGCTTTCGGCGTGGCCCGGGCGGAGAGAACACGTTCGACGGCACAGGAGTACTTCCTGGCCGGCCGCCACACGGGCTGGTTCGTGATCGGGGCGTCGCTGTTCGCGTCGAACATCGGTTCGGAGCACCTGGTCGGGCTCGCGGGCACCGGTGCGGCGACCGGGCTCGCCGTGGGGCAGTTCGAGATCCTGGCCTCGCTGATCCTGTTGCTGCTCGGCTGGGTGTTCGTGCCCTTCTACGTGCGCAGTGCCGTGGTGACCATGCCCGAGTTCCTGGAGCGGCGCTACTCGCCGGGGGCGCGGGCCTATCTCGCCGCGATCTCGATCCTGGGCTACGTGCTCACGAAGATCAGTGTGACGATCTACGCCGGGGGCATCGTCTTCGAAGCCCTCATGGGGATCGATTTCTGGACGGGCGCGCTGATCGTAGTCGCCGTGACCGGCGTATACACGATCTTCGGCGGACTGCGGGCGGTGCTGTACACCGACATGCTCCAGATGTTCGTGCTCATCGGGGGCGCGATCGGTGTCACGGTGGTCGGGTTGAACGCCGTCGGAGGATGGTCGGAGCTCCGCGCCTCGGTGCCCGACGAATTCTTCAGTGTGTGGCGTCCCGCCGACGATCCCGACTTCCCCTGGACGGGCATCGTGCTCGGCGCGCCGATCCTGGGTATCTGGTACTGGTGCACCGATCAGTTCATCGTCCAGCGCGTGCTCGCCGCGCGCGACGAGGACCAGGCGCGCAAGGGGACGGTGTTCGCGGGCTTCCTCAAGATCCTGCCGCTGTTCATCTTCGTGTTGCCCGGCGTGATCGCGACCGCGCTGGCCAACTCGGGTCAGCTCGAACTGAATAGGCCCGACGAGGCGCTGCCGGTGCTCGTGAGCACTCTGCTGCCGGTGGGACTGCGTGGTCTGGTCGTCGCTGGTCTGTTGGCCGCACTCATGAGTTCGCTGAGCAGCGTACTGAACTCGTGCTCGACCCTGGTCACGTGGGATATCTACGGTCGACTCCGGCCCGAAGCGTCGCAGCGGCAGCTCGTGGTGGTGGGGCAGGTCGTGACCGTCGTGCTCGTCGGCGTGTCGCTGCTGTGGATTCCACTCATGGAGAACATCTCGGGCAAACTCTACCAGTACATGCAGAGCGTGCAGGCCTACATCAGCCCGCCCATCGCCGCGGTGTTCCTCCTCGGGATCGCGTCGAAGCGGGTGAACGGAGCCGGCGCGCTGGCCAGTCTGCTGGCCGGATTCGTGCTGGGAATGGGACGCTTGGTGCTCGAGTTGAACAAGGACGCGCTGGGTGACGGCCTGCTCTACGCCTACGCCGACCTGAACTTCCTGCACTTCGCAGTGCTCTTGTTCGTGATCTGCACGCTGGTGCTGGTCGGGGTCTCACTGGCCACGACCGCCATGGGCGACATGCGCCTTCGGGGTCTCACCTTCCAGACGCTCGGAGACGAGGAGATGGAGCCGGCCCACACGACGACGAAGCTCTGGAGCGTGGTGCTGCTGCTCTGCGTCATCGCCGTGTGGATCGTGTTCCGCTGATCGCTACTCGACGACCGGTCCGGCCGGGGTGACCGCGTCGGCATCGTGTTCGCCGGTGCAGATCCGGATCGTCTGGTCGAGCGGCTGGACGATGATCTTGCCGTCGCCCACGTCTCCGGTCCGGGCGACGGTTGCGATCGTGTCGACGGTCACGTCGACGAAGGCCTGCGACACGGCGATCTCCAGACGGATCTTCTCCACGAGTTCCATCTTCACGCGGGTCCCACGATAGGTGGCCACCTCGCTCGTTTCGCCGCCGTGTCCCTGGCAGCGGGAGATCGTCAGCCCCCGTACCTCGCGGTGGTACAGCGCCTCGAGAACGTCGTGCAGCTTCTCGGGACGGATGATCGCGATGATCAGCCTCATCGGGGACCTCCCGAGAACGACGGCACGGGCGCCGCGACCGGCTTCGGATCGCCACTGTTCCCGGGGGAGGCGAGAACGGCCCCTTCGCCCTGGGCGTAGGCCTCCTCGCCATGTGCGCTCAGGTCGAGCCCCACACCCTCGGCGCGATCGTCGACACGGAGCGGCAGGAACGAACTCATGATCTTCATCATGGCGTTCAGGGCATTCTTCCCGCGGACGAGGCCTCCGTAGAAGAAGGCCAGGGCGGGGGTCATGAGCAGGGCGAGAGCACGCGCGACGAGCACGAAGGCCTTGTCCCCGGAGGCGATGGCGGGATCGGGACTCAACGGGTTGTCCTGGATCCTGGGAGCCCGGTCGGCGCCGTACGGTCGGGGTTGGCGAATGCAAAGCGTGTCCCATTTGGTGCATGAAATGCACAGAAAGCAGAGCGCATGACGAAGGCAGGCACCACGACAGATCATATGGCCACATGAGAATGCTGATACTGCAATGGTCGAATGGCAGGCCTGTGTGCGAGAGTGCTCTTGCGAACCGGCGTCCGTGTCGCCGTCGGTGGAAGAGGGGTCGAAGCCGGGCGGATCGCCTGTATGCTGCCCGTTCGATTTCGCCCCCTCCGTTCCGTGCGTTTCCCGAGAGGTCTTCCATGCTGCGCCACTGCCCGGCGATGCCACGCGTCGTCGTCCCGATCGCCCTGTTCACAATCCTCGCCTTCTCGCCGCCGATCGTGTCGGTGGCGGCGGCCGACGAAGAGGAGTGGAACGTCGCCTCCGCCGACATCGGCCCCACCCGGTCCGCGACCTGGACCCTCACCGAGGGCACCTGGATGTCGGTGGACGTTGCCCCCGACGGCGAAACGCTGATCTTCGACCTGCTCGGCGACGTCTACACGATGCCGATCGAGGGTGGGCGGGCCACGCCGCTGCGCACGGGTCGCGCGTGGGAGATCCAGCCGCGCTTCTCGCCCGACGGCGAATGGATCAGCTTCACCAGCGACGCGGGCGGCGGCGACAACATCTGGGTGATGCGCCCCGACGGGAGCGAGGCGCGGCAGGTGACCGACGAGTCCTTCCGCTTGTTGAACAACGCGGTGTGGACGCCCGACAGTCGCTCGATCGTCGCCCGCAAACACTTCACCAGCCGCCGCTCGCTCGGCGCGGGCGAGATGTGGTTGTACGACGTGCAGCACGGGGGTGTTGGCGTGCAGTTGACCGAGCGGCCCACAGACCAGAAGGACGTCGGAGAACCCGAGATCTCCCCCGACGGACGGTTCCTCTACTACAGCATCGACGCCACGCCGGGGCCGGTCTTCGATTACAACAAGGATCCGAACGGCACGATCTACGAGATCCGCCGTCTCGATCTCGAGTCCGGCGACACCGAGACCGTGGTCGATGTGCCCGGCGGTAGTGTGCGTCCGCAGATCTCTCCCGACGGGCGTCGCCTGGCCTACGTTCGGCGTGTCCGGACGGACAGTTGGCTCGTGGTGAGGGACCTGGAGACCGGGATCGACCGCCCGATCACCGGCGACGTCTACCGGGACCAGCAGGAGACCTGGGCGATCTTCGGTGTGTACCCGGGCTTCGACTGGACTCCCGACGGTCGGTCGATCGTCATGTGGGGCAAGGGCCGTTTGCAGCGTGTGGACGTGGACACTGGTGAGGTCTCGCCCATCCCCTTCGAGGTCGAGGCCAGCCACACGGTCAACGTTGCCCAGAGGACCGAACCCCGGATCGGCGGTGAGACCTTCGGTGTCGAGGTGATCAAGTGGCCGCGGGTCTCGCCCGACGGCGCGCGGATCGTGTTCCAGGCGGTGGGCCGCTTGTGGATCCGCGACCTCGACGACGGTCGGCCCGAGCCGTTGACCGGCGACGACGACGTGTTCGAGTTCCATCCGCGCTGGTCGCCCGATGGCGATCGGATCGTGTTCACCACCTGGAGTGATGTCGAGGGCGGACGAGTGGTCACCGTGAACGCGCGGGGAGGCGATCGCCGCGTGGTGGTCGACGTTCCCGGTCACTACGCCGAGCCCGCCTTCTCGAACGACGGTGACTGGATCGTCTATCGTCGCGGCGGTGGCGACTCCTACCGCGGCCAGTTCTGGGCGACCGACCGGGGGATCCACGTCGTCGGGGCGAGCGGGGGCGAGCCCCGTCTCGTGACGGGGAATGGGATCATGCCGCGATTCGCCGCGGGCGACGACCGGCTGCTTCTCTTCCGCTCCGGAAGCCCGCGGCAGCTCGTGAGTATCGATCTCCTCGGCGGCGACGCACGCGTGCTCGCCACGAGTGAGCGCGCGGTGGAAATGGTGCCGTCCCCCGACGGCCGCTGGCTGGCCTTCCAGGAGTTGTGGGAGGTTTTTGTATGTCCGCTCCCACGTGCTGGTGGGCCGGTCGCCGTGGGACCCGAAATGGAGAATCTGCCCGTACGCCGCGTGAGCACGATCGCCGGCGAGTTCCTGGACTGGTCGGCGGACTCGCGTCGTCTGCGCTTCGGACTGGGGAGCGAGCTGTTCGAAGTCGAGGTCGCTCCGCGATTCGAGCCCGACGCCGATGCAGATGCCGAGCCGGCCGTCACCGAGCTCACGTGGGACCACCCGGCCGATGTGCCGTCGACGGACCTGGCCTTCACCAACGCCACGATCCTCACGATGGACGACGACGACACGGTCATCGAGAACGGCTCCGTTCGCGTGCAGGGCAATCGCATCGTCGCCGTGGGGACCGACGTCGACACCGGGGGTGCCGAGATCGTGGACCTGCAGGGCCGCGTACTGTTGCCGGGCTACGTCGACACGCATGCCCACACCGGCTCGAGCAACATGGACACGCATGCGCAGCAAAGCTGGTCGTTCCTCGCCAACCTCGCCTTCGGCGTGACGACCACACACGATCCGAGCAACACGACGCGCATGATCTTCGGTAGCCGCGAGCTCATGGACGCAGGTCGTTGGCTCGCGCCGCGTATCTATTCGACCGGAACGATCCTCTACGGCGCCGAAGGAGACTTCAAGGCGGTGACCGAGAGCCTGGAGGACGCCGAGAAGCACCTGCTCCGGATCAAGGCCTACGGCGGGTTCAGCGTGAAGAGCTACAACCAGCCCCGGCGCGACCAGCGGCAGTGGATCATGAAGAAGGCCCGGGAGCACGACATGCAGGTCATGCCCGAGGGTGGTTCGACCTTCCACCACAACCTGACCTTCTTCGTCGACGGCCACACCACGATGGAGCATCCCATTCCCCTGGCACCGTTCTACGACGATGTGATGCAGCTCATGTTGCTGCCGGGTACGGCCTACACGCCGACACTGGTGGTCGGCTACGGCGGGCTGTGGGGCGAGAACTACTGGTACCAGAAGACCGAGGTGTGGAAGAACGAGCGTCTGCTCGAGTTCGTCCCGCGTGGTGTGGTCGATCCACGCTCACGGCGCCGCGTAATGGCGCCCGACGACGAGTTCTACCACGTGGATCTCGCGACCGGAGCGGCCGACTTCGTGAAGGAGGGAGGGATTGCGACCATCGGGGCGCACGGACAGATGCAGGGCCTGGGTGTGCACTGGGAGCTGTGGATGTACGAGCAGGGAGGCCTGGATCCCATGCAAGCCCTTCGCGTGGCCACACGCATGGGCGCACAGGCGATCGGCCTGGACCACGCGATCGGCAGTGTGGAGCGGGGCAAGCTCGCCGATCTGATCGTGCTGGCTCGCGATCCCCGCGAGGACCTGCGGCGCAGCGAAGAGGTCGACCACGTCATGATCAACGGCCGTCTGTACGAAGCGCGCAGCATGGATCAGATCGCTCCCGACGCAGAGCCCTTGCCACCGGGACCGCCGACCGAAACCGTCTTCGGCCTGGGCGTGCTCTGCGGTTGTGGGGCGCACTAGCGAGTCGCTCTGGGGGAATCCCCGATCCCGCGAACGCCGAGGTGTCGGGGATTCCTTCTGATCCGAGCTCATCCAAGCGCGCTCCCGACGCGAATCCCGTGGTGTCACGCCAACGCGTCGTCGACGGCGACGCGCTCCTCACGAACGGGAATGCTCGATCATGAACGCAGAGAACAGCGGAACCACGACCTGGCCCGACCTCGCGATCGGTCTCTACGACCGCCTCACCGGGCGCAATGCCGAGATCACCTACGAAGCCGACAACCTCGAGATCTCCGTGCCGAGTGCGGCCCACGACGAGGCGCGGCACGCGACCTGGCGCGTGAGCGGCACGCTGCGCGTGCGCACGCGCGAGAACGCGTGAGGCGGCTTCTCGTCGACGCCGATCTCAGGTTGAACGTCGGCGCTGCGGAGATCATCATCCGTAGCGTCGATTCCGACGCCCGGGTGGAACTCGGCAGGTGGCGCGACCTGGTCGCACTCTGGCCCCATCGCCGTCACCTGGGTGCCGCACTCGCACTGGCGCGGCGTCAGGGGATCGCGGGCGGCGTGCGCGTCCGCGGGATTCCCGTCTACGCCTGGTCGGCGCCCACCGGGAGTTGAGGCCCATCGAGACTTCCCGCATTCTCGTCACGGGAGCGACCGGCTACATCGGCGGGCGGCTCGTCCCTCTGTTGCTCGAACGAGGCTCCGCGGTGCGCTGCATGGCACGCGACGCCGACCGTCTCACGGGGCGAACGTGGAGTGACGACGTCGAGAAGGTCGGTGCCGATGCTCTCGACGCCGATTCGCTCGCCCCCGCCCTCGAAGGCGTGGACACCGCGTACTATCTGATCCACAGCATGAAGGGCGGCGAGGACTTCGCCGCGCGCGACCGCGAGGCGGCGCGCAATTTCGGCCGGGCCTGTCGTGCCGCGGGTGTGCGACACATCGTGTACCTGGGCGGTCTCGGCAGTGATCATCCCGATGCGTCCTTGCACCTGCGGTCCCGTCACGAGACGGGCGAAGTGTTGCGCGAGAGCGGGGTGACGACGACCGAACTCCGGGCCGGGGTGGTGGTGGGTTCGGGGAGCCTGGGCTTCGAACTCATCCGATACCTCACCGAGCGCCTGCCCGTGTTGATCTGCCCGCGCTGGGTGTTCACGGAGACCCAGCCGATCGCCGTGCGCGACCTGCTCCGCTACCTGGTCGCGGTCGCCGAGCGCGAGAGCGTGCAGGGGCGCATCCTGCCGGTCGGCGGGGCGGAGACACTCAGCTACGGCGACATGATGCTCGGGTACGCGAAGGTGCGCGATCTGCCGCGCCGTCTGTTGCCGGTTCCGGTCCTCAGTCCGCGACTGAGTTCGTACTGGGTGCACTTCGTCACGCCGGTGCCCGCCGACATCGCGCGGCCGCTGATCCTGGGGCTGCGGAACGAGTCGGTCGTGGAGGACGACGTCGCCCGCCGGCTGATGCCCGACATCGAGCCCGTCGACTACGAGACGGCGGTGCGTCGCGCCCTCGACAAGCTCCGCGCCGAGACGGTCGAGACCACCTGGGCCGGAGCGCTGTCCTCGAGTCAGGAAGGCCTTCCGCCGGCCCGGCTGACCACCCGCGAGGGGATGATCGTCGAACAGCGTGAGGTCGAGGTCGAGGCCACACCGCACGACGCCTTCGGTGCGTTCACACGGTTGGGGGGCGAGTTCGGCTGGCCGGCGCTGGAATGGGCCTGGCACGTGCGCGGGGTGCTCGATCGCATCGTGGGTGGGGTGGGCATGCGCCGTGGGCGGCGCCATCCGACCGAGCTGCGACCGGGCGATCCCCTGGACTTCTGGAGGGTGGAGGAAGTCGTTCCCGACGAACTCCTGCGTCTGCGGGCCGAGATGAAGGTACCCGGTGGGGCCTGGTTGGAGTTCCAGGCCCACCGTGACGCCGAGGGCCGTACCCACATGCGGCAGACCGCCTACTTCGCCCCGCACGGTCTGTTCGGGCTGCTCTACTGGTACGCTCTCTACCCGGTGCACGGGCTGGTCTTCGGCCGCATGATCGCCCGGTTGGCCCGTGTCGCCGAGGACGATTCGGGGCGAACCGCCCCGGCGTGACGCCGGGATCACGGGAGAATTTTCGCATTCCGCAATGGCGGTCGAGGTCGGGGGCTGCTACCGTGCCATGGTACGAGAGGTGAGAACCACCTCCGCCCACCTCCGCGGTCGGTCGCAAGCAGGGCCGATCCACGCTTCGCGCAAGGCCCCGCCTTCGTCCGAATGCGGGGCTTTCGCGTACGCAGTGGTGGGGACTGGCGAGTCATCGCCGGTCGGGCCCGGAGCGATCCGGATCCAACGATGACGTCACGGTACTCCGGAATGGTCCGGAGATCGGGGAACGTCGGGAGAGGGGGCGGCGAGATCCGATCCCCATTGGACAAGCGAGAAAGCAAGTCGTGAAGAAGCTGTATGTAGGAAACCTGCCGTTCAGTGCCACCGAGTCCGAGGTCCAGGCGCTCTTCGCCGAGCACGGGACCGTCAACTCGGTCGCTCTCATCAACGATCGGGAGACCGGTCGTCCGCGTGGCTTCGGATTCGTCGAGATGGAAGACGACGGCGCCGACAAGGCCATGAACAGTCTGAACGGTTACGAGATGGGCGGTCGTGCCCTTCGTGTGAACGAGGCCCAGGAGCGCCGCGGTGGCGGCGGCGGCGGTGGAAACCGCGGTCCTCGTCGCGAACGCTGGTAGGTCTCCCGCCTGCGTTTCCGGCCCTCCCACGGTTCCTTGCCGTGGGAGGGCGTTTCGTACCGGCCTTCCTGGCCGGTCATGCCCCCGAGATCACTCGTCCCACCCAGTGACCTCGAGCCCAGGATCGTAGTTTGAACGATATCAAGACGCTGGGGAGAACCCCGGCTCCGATCGCCGGCGATGTTCCGTCGTCGGCCCCCGAACCCACCAGTCCCCGCGAAGAACTCGTCGCGTCCGCTCTGCGGCCGTTCCAGCGATCGAGTATCCGCGGCAGTTTGTGGCAGCTCGCCAACAGCCTGATCCCCTACGCCGGCCTGTGGGTCCTGATGGCCCACACCGTCGAGGTCTCCTATCCGCTCACGCTGGGGCTCGCGGTGCTGGCCGCCGGCTTCCTGGTCCGGATCTTCATCATCTTCCACGACTGTGGTCACGGGTCGTTCTTCCGCTCGCGACGCGCGAACGAGTGGGTCGGCTTCCTGACCGGGGTGCTCACCCTGACGCCCCATCACAAGTGGTGGCACGACCACGCGCTGCATCACGCCCACGCGGGAAACCTCGATCGCCGGGGCGACGGCGACGTCTGGACGATGACCGTGCAGGAGTTCCGCGAGGCCTCCCGCTGGAAGAAGCTCGGCTACGTGCTCGTGCGGCAGCCGCTGTTCATGCTCACGGTGGGCCCGTTGCTGGTCTTCGTGGTCCAGCACCGCTTCCCGAGCCGGTCGAGCCGGGCGAAGGAGCGGCGGAGCGTGCTGCTCACGAACCTCGCACTGGCCGTCGGCGTCGTTACGCTGGGTCTGACGATCGGTTGGCTCGACTACCTGGCCATTCACCTGCCGATCCTGATGATCTCCGGGGCCGCCGGCATCTGGTTGTTCTACGTGCAGCATCAGTACGAAGAGACCTACTGGCGCCGTGAGGAAGAGTGCGACTTCTTCGACGCCGCGCTGCAGGGCAGTTCCTGGTACGACCTGCCGCGCGTGTTGCAGTGGTTCTCGGGGAACATCGGGTTCCACCACGTGCACCACCTGAGTCCGCGGATCCCGAATTACCGGTTGGAGGCCTGTCACCGCGCCTTCGAGGTCCTGCGGTCGGTGCGTCCCCTGGGTCTGCGACGGAGTCTGCGCTCGGCGCAGCTACGGTTGTGGGACGAGGAGCAGCAGCGTCTGGTCGGATGGCACGCCGCCTGGCGGGGTGGAGCCCGCGATTCCGTCTGACGCGGAGACGACCGCCATTGGCCGTCGGCGATCCTGCCACTAGACTGCCCTGCGTCGTCTATCCAGCCGTCCGGAGTCCGCTCCCTTGGGAATCGCCGCCGACATCTCGCTCATCGTCGTCTTCGGGCTGATCCTCGGCGCGATCGCGCACCGGCTGGGGCAGCCGCTGTTGCTGGGTTCGATCGCGGCGGGCGTGCTCCTCGGGCCGCACACCGGACTTTTCACGATCAGCGATCCCCATGAGATCGAACTGCTCGCCGAGATCGGCATCGCCCTGCTGCTGTTCTCGATCGGCATCGAGTTCTCCTTCGACTCGCTGAAATCGGTGCGGAAGGTCGCGCTGCTCGGCACGGCGATCCAGATGTCGCTGACCGGTGTGCTGGGCTTCGGCCTGGGACGCTTCCTCGGCTTCGCTCATGTCGAGTCGCTGTGGCTGGGTGCGCTGGTGTCGGTGTCGAGCACCATGGTGGTCCTGAAGACACTGGCCGGCAGCGGGGTGCTCGGCACGCTGTCCAGCCGCGTGATGCTGGGCATGCTGATCGCGCAGGATCTGGCCGTGATCCCGCTGATGATCGTGATGCCGCAGTTGAGCGGGCCGGAGTTCGACGCCACGGCTCTCGCGTGGGCGATCGGCCGTGCGGCGGTGGTGCTCACGATCCTGGTCTACGGCGGGCGCCGGGCGGTGCCCTGGCTCATGCATCGCGTCGTCGGGTGGGGTTCGCGCGAGTTGTTCCTTCTGACGGTGATCACCCTGGGACTCGGTGTCGGCTATCTCAGTCACCTGCTGGGGCTGTCGTACGCGCTGGGCGCCTTCGTGGCCGGTCTGGTGTTGAGCGAGAGCGAGTACGGGCACCAGGCGCTGAGCGACGTCATTCCGCTGCGAGATCTCTTCGGTCTTCTGTTCTTCGCCTCGGTGGGCATGCTCTTCGACCCCGTGTTCCTGGTCGAGAACCTCATGGCCGTGAGCCTGTTGGTCGTCACGGTGTTCGCAGGCAAGGCGGTGTTGTTCGGCGGGATCACGCGGTTGTTCGGATACCGGTACATCGTGCCCATCGCCACGGCGCTCACCATGGGCCAGATCGGAGAGTTCTCGTTCCTCCTGGCCCAGATCGGGCGGAAGTCGGGCGGTGTGGGCGAGGAGCTGCACTCGCTGGTGATCTCGACGGCCGTGGTCACCATGATCATCACGCCGTACATGGCGCGGCTGGCCGCACCGATCTACCGGGCCCGGCAGCGGCGACGGCCCCGGGGACCGGCTCCGATGGATGCCGGCGACCACGCGCCGCCGCGTCGGCCGGTGGTGATCGCGGGTGCCGGACGGGTCGGGCGGCGGCTCGCGCGGATCCTGCGGGAACGGGACGTCGAGGTCGTCCTGATCGACTTCGACCAGCACCGGGTGCAGATGGCGCGAGCCGACGGCTGCCCGGTGATCTTCGGGGACGCGGCGCAGGATCCGGTGCTGCACGCGGCGGGGATCGAGCGGGCGCGCATGGTCCTGGTGACGGTGCCCGCGGCCGTCGACTCGCTGGCCGTGGCCTCGCGCATCCGGGCGCTGGCGCCGAACGTGCCGCTGGTGGTGCGGACCGACACGCTGGAGGAGGTCGGGCCACTGCTCGCCCTCGGCGCGTTGAACGTGGTCCAGCCCGAGTTCGAGGCGGCGCTCGAGATGGCCCGGGAGGCCCTGGCCGAGCTCGACGTGGACGAGGCCGAGGTCCACGAGCGTCTGCTCGCCGAGCGGGCCTCCGAGTTCGGCCCCGAGACCGGCGGGCGGCGGGAGCCGAGCGCCCGATGAAACCTCGCCGACGTGGCGTCGTAGGAACGACTCCGCGCCCCGACTCCCCTGGTCCCCGGAACGAGACTCCATGAAGCCGATGCGTGACCTCCTGCTGGGTCTGGCCGCGGTGGCCGGACTGTCCGCCTGTGGCTCGGCGCCGCCGGGCCCGCCCGCGACCCCGATCGAGCCCGATCTGGCCGTGGCCACCTTCGACTCGGCGTGGGCGATCATCGAGCGCAACCATTTCGACCCCGAATTCGAGGGCGTCGACTGGCAGGCCGTCCGCGAGGAGCTGCGCCCGGAGGCGGCCGCCGCCGAGACCAACGAGGAACTACGGCACGTCCTCCACGAGATGATCGGCCGCATGCCGCTGTCGCACTTCGCGATCTATCCGGCCGATGCGGTCGATGCGCTGAGCGAAGAGGACGACGGCGCCGACGACGGGCACACGCACGGCCACGCCGACGTCGGGATCGAGATCCGCCTCGTCGACCGGGACGTAGTGATCTGGAAGGTGCGGCCCGATTCCCCCGCCGACAGTGTGGGCATCGGCACCGGCTGGGTGCTCGAGGCGATCGACGGTCATCGCCTCGACGATCGACTCGAACGAGCGGGCGAGGACATCGAGGCCTCGGATCTGGAGATCCTGGCCATGCGCTACTCGACCGCTCTGCTCACCGGGGCCGAGGGTTCGACCGTCGAACTCGTCCTGCGCGACGGGGCGGACACCGAACACACCTTCGAGCTCGAGCGCGAGACCGCCCCCGGCCGCATCACGCGCTTCGGCAACCTTCCGCCCATGCGCGTGTCGCTGCGCGACCAGGAACGCACGCTCGACGGAACTCGCGTCGGGGTGATCGACTTCAACATCTGGCTGGTGCCGATCGCCGCCGACTTCGATCGGGCCATCGATCGCCATCGCGGTGCCGACGGGCTGGTCCTGGATCTCCGCGGCAATCCCGGCGGCGTGGCCGGCATGGCCATGGGCTTCGCCGGCCACGTGCTCGACGAGCGCGCGTCGCTGGGCGTGATGAGCACGCGGACCACGCGGCTGGAGATCCGCGCGAATCCGCGGCGGGTGAACCCGGACGGCGAGCGGGTCGAGCCCTTCGACGGGCCGCTGGCGATCCTGGTCGACGGCCTGAGCATGAGCACGTCGGAGATCTTCGCGCAGGGCCTGCAGACCATCGGCCGGGCCCGTGTGTTCGGGCAGCGTACGCCGGGCGCGGCACTGCCGTCGCAGATCGTTCGACTCCCGAACGACGACGCGCTGCAGTTCGCCTTCGCCGACTTCGTCGATCCCGAGGGCGTGCGGCTCGAGGGCCGCGGCGTGATTCCCGACGAGGTCGTCCCGCTCGATCGCGACGACCTGCTGGCCGGTCGCGATGCCCCGATGCAGGCGGCCCTGGAGTGGATCGCGGCCGAGGCACGTCCCTGAGTCACCGAGAACGTTTCCACGAAGCCCCCGTTTCCCCAGGAGCGAGTCCCGCCATGAAGAATCCCGTCGCCCTGCGTGTGCTGACCGTCGTCGGCGCGCTGACCCTGTTCGCCGCCGCGACGCCGGCCGCCGCCGACGATCACCTGCCCACCGCGCGCGAGGTCGTCGACCGCTACGTCGAGGCGATCAACGCCCGCGAAGCCCTCGAGGACGTCGAGTCGATCAAGAGCACCGGAACCTTCTCGATCCCGGCCCAGGGCATGTCCGGCGAGCTGACCATGTGGCAGAAGGCCCCCGACAAGATGCTCACGCGGATCACGCTGTCGGGCATCGGCGAGATCGAGCAGGGCTACGACGGCGAGGTCGGCTGGTCGATCGACCCCATGCAGGGCGCCATGCTGCTCACCGGCGCCATGCTCGACCAGATCCGCGACCAGGCGAACTTCCGCGGCATGCTCTACGAGGACGACGACATCGACACGCTCGAGATGATCGGCGAGGCCGAGTTCCAGGGCGAGCCGGCCTACGAGATCCGCGTGGTGTCGGCCGCGGGTCTGGAGACCACGCAGTTCTTCTCGGTCGAGTCCGGCCTGCTGCTCGGGCAGAAGATGGAACAGCAGTCGCCCATGGGCGCGGTGCCGGTCACCCAGGTCATCGGAGACTACCAGGAGTTCGGCGGCCTGCTGCTGCCCACCACGAGCACCGACCGCATGATGGGAATGGAACAGAAGATGGAGATCACCTCGATCAGCGTCGAGGCGATCGACGACTCGGTGTTCGCGGTGCCCGCCGAGATCGAGGCGCTGGCCGAGCCGGAGTGATCGCGACCAGGACCTGCTTCTCGGAACGGCCGCTCCGTGCTCGGAGCGGCCGTTCCTCGTTCGGGGTCACTTGGCCAGGGTGATCTTGCGTGTCTCGTCCTTCCGCGGCGTCGTGGCGCGGAGCAGGTACACGCCGGAGGCGAGCACCTCTCCGCCGTCGTCGGCGCCGTCCCACTCCACGCCGTGGGTTCCACGCGGCAGCTCGGCCTCGTCGAGCAGGGTACGCACGAGGCGTCCGCGCAGGTCGTAGACGACCAACGTGACGGTGGTCGCCCGCGACAGGCCCAGTTCGACGTCGAGGTGGGCGTTGAAGGGATTCGGAGTCACCGACGCGAGCAGGCGTCGGGGGGTCGGGGTGTCGACGGCCGTCACGCCGCTCGAGGCGTCGGCCCCGGCCTCGAAGTTCGTGGTGATCTCGGTGCCGGTCAGGGCCCGGTCGTGGATCGCGGCCAGGTGGATGGTGCCGGTCCATGCGACCTCGGTTCCGAAGGCGTATTCGCCGGCGATGGCCACGCCGTGCGACGGATCCCAGTCGTCGAAGGTGCCGGAGCGGGTGGTTTCGACGGCCAACTCCCCGTCCACCCAGATCCGCGCGGTTCCCGCCGCGTCGCGCGTGAGCACCACGTGCTGCATCGTGGTCTGCACCGTACCGCCGTCGGTGGCGAAGGTCGGCAGGCCGTTGTCCTTCGTGCCCGTGCGGATGCGGGCCGAGTAGTGATCGGAGTCCACGTCGACCTTCCCCTGCGACAGCGTGACGTTGCGGAGGTAGCGATCCTGCGAAACCGTCACGATCCGCGCGGGTCCGGTCTGCGTGGCGTCGGAGGGACGGACCCAGGCCTCGACGGTCACCGCGTCGGAGGCACGGCAGGCCTCCACGATCTTCACGGCCGGATCGGGCGAGCGCACCGACACGGCACTCGTCAGGTCGAGGCCGCCGTCGGTGCGCGACGTCCGGGTGGTGTCGGCGATCACGAGGTCGAGAGGCGTGCCATCGGGGTCCACGTCGAGCACGAAGCCGGGCCGGCCTCGTTCGAAGTCCCAGAGCGCGACCTGGGCGTCGTCGACGCGATTCCACGGACGGTGGACGAAGGCCGAGCGGTCGGTGCCGTCGGTCGCGTTCGGCGTCGAGGCCAGGTCGCGCACGCCGTCGGTGCTCAACTCGTAGGTCGTGCCCACGGTCATCGGCGCGGTGTCGATCCACACGGTGCGTCCGTCGGACTGCAGGGTCACGTCGAGCACGTCGACACTGGGCTGCACGAGGTAGTGCGCGGGGTCGACGGCCGACACCGGATCCACGGCCTCGGAGAAGCGGGCCAGGATCCGGTCGAGGTCCGGCTCGGTGGATCGGGTGAAGACCAGCGAGGGCGGGGTGACGTCGTCGGGCGGTGAGACCGTCTCGTCCACGGCGAGGTTCTCGTACAACGTCACCGTGTCGCGGAACCAGCTCACCGACAGCACGTCGAGATCGCCGTCGCCGTCGATGTCGACGAGGTTCGCGCCGTCGTGGTGCTCGTCGCCCTGGTACACCAGGTGCTCGGTCCACGTGCCGTCGCCGCCGTTCTCCAGGACGAGTAGGCGGGAGTCCTCGGGCGTGGCGTCGTCGTGCTCGCCGACCACGACGTCGAGGTCACCGTCGAGATCGAGGTCGGCGGTGTCGAGGCTCATGGGACCGATGACCGTGGCGATCTCGGTCCCCGGCCACGAGGCGGTCGGATCGGACGGTTGCCGGTACCAGGTCACCGGACCGGTCTCGCCGATCGCTTCCACGCCCATGACGATGTCGAGTCGACCGTCGTGGTCGAGGTCGATCAGGCGGTGACGGTCGGGGGGCTGCGCCGAGCTGGCGATCTGCACGCTGCTCCACGCTCCGCCTCCGTCGTTGCGCATCCAGGCGGTGCCGGTCGACAGGTCGAGATCGCCGTCGCGGTCGATGTCGCCGGCCTGCAGCTGTTCGTTCTGGGTGAAGGTCGACAGGTCGGTGAGCGACCAGGCCCCCGTGGAGGGGTCGGCGGGAACGGTCAGCAGTTCGATGCCGTTGCCCCGGGCGTGCCAGCTGAGGGCCACGGCCTCGGGGACGACGCCGTTCTGCAACGAAGTGGTGAAGCGACCGTGGGCGACGCCCTGCAGGAAGTCGCCCTCGCCGGTGGCGATGTCGCCGGTCACCGTGAAGTTCCCGGCGCCGTCGTTGCGGGCCCAGGCGAAGATCGGCAGGTCGTCGCTCCCCTTGCCCTCGGTGCCGAGCACGTCGAGGTCGCCGTCGTGGTCGAGGTCGGCGACGACGGCGGCCGTGTTCAGTGGCGAGCCGATCGTGCGACGCGTCCAGTCGCCGTCGGGCGTGCCGGGGTTCTCGTACCACCAACCGCCGCCGATGGCGTCGACGTCGCCGTCGCGGTCGATGTCGCCGTGCAGGACGAACACCGCGCGCCAGGGGCGGTCGGCGTCGAGCATGTGGCGCTGCCAGTTGCCGAGGGACGATCCACTCGGGTCGACGTTGCGGGCCTCGGCCAGCCGGCAGGTCCCGCTCTCCGAGCCCAGGAACAGATCGACGTCGCCGTCGCGGTCGAGGTCGCTGGCGGCGAGGGCGTTCGACGACGCGATGGTCTCGATCGTCCAGCCGGACAGGGGGCCACCGTCGCTGCGCAGCAGGACGGAGCGCGCGGCGTCGTTGCAGTCGCGACCGGCGAGGACCACGTCGAGGTCACCGTCGCGGTCGACGTCGAGCGTGCGCAGGTCTTCGACGCGGCCCAGGGCCAGTCCGCCGAGACGCGCGATCTCGCGCGGACCGGTGCGGGCGTCGTTGTCGATCCAGCGGATCTCACCACACACGTCGGGGTCGACGGTCAGCAGATCGGTCTTGCCGTCGCGGTCGGGGTCGGCGGTCCAGGCGCGCGTTCGCGGACCGAGGTCGCCGGGAAGGGCGAAGGCCGCCCAGCTGCTGCCGTCGTTGCGCCACCACGATCCGCCGCGCCCCACGTCGAGGTCGCCGTCGGCGTCGAGGTCCGCGATCCAGCCGCGTGGATCGGAGGTGGTGGTCGAACCGAAGCTCGACGAGGTCCAGTCCTGGCCGTCGAAGGTCGACGCGCGCACGGCCGACGAACGTGCGAGGGCGACGACGTCGAGGGCGCCCGTGGCGTCGAGATCACCGATCTCGAGATCGCCCACGCTGTCGCCCACGGCCGCGATCGTCGTCTGCGCCCAGTCACCGCTGCGGTCGCCGGGGTTGGCGAACCACACGAGGTCGGAGGCACCGCCGGTGGCCGCGCCGATCAGGTCGAGGTCGCCGTCGGACTCGACGTCGGCCCAGGCGGTCGCCGACAGGGAGACACCGGTCGGGATCGTGCTCGTGGTGTGGTCCGGGCCGTAGAGTGCGCGCACGCCACCGTCGACGGTTCGGACGACGGCGTCGATGTTCCCGTCGTGGTCGAGATCGAGGGCGTCGACGCCGCGGACGGACAGGCCGTCGCCGTCGTCGACGAGACAGGCCGCATCGGTGTCGAAGGCTCCACCGACGTTGCTGGTGGTCTGCAACCACACGTTCAGCCCGGGCGCGCCGTTCGTGTACGGCTTGCCCACCAGATCGGGTCGCCCGTCGGCGTTCACGTCGGCGAACTTCGACTCGTGGTTGCCGGTGCCGACGCTGATCGTCTCGGCGACGAGGTTGCCTCCGCCCTGGTTCAGGAAGACCCGCGACTCGGCATCGCTGCCGGCGCCGGGTGTGTGCATCTCGGCCACGAAGAGATCGAGCCGACCGTCGCGGTCCACGTCGACGATCTCGAGGGAGTGGCCGTTCTCGACGTCGGGATCGAGCTCGTTGGCTTGCCATGTCGCTCCGTCCCACTGGTACCACACGAGCGGGCCATCGGCGTCGCCGGGGACGATCACGATCTCGGGGCGGCCGCCCTCGACGAGCTGGCCCACGGCCGAACGCGTGAAGGCGCGCCCGTCGGCCACGAGGTGGGCGGTGAAGCTGGTGCCGCCGGTGAATTCGAACCAGTGGCCGGCACCGATCAGATCGATCGTCCCGTTGCCGTCGACGTCTCCGGTGGCCAGCCCCTCGGAGTCGTCCGGACCGTCGAAGATCGCGGTGCGCGACCAGGTACCGGCCGTGGTCGGGTCGGCCGGGATCTCGGCCAGGTACAGAACTCCACCCGCGCCCTGGTTCCAGAACGCCAGCTCCAGGTCGCCGTCGCCGTCGAAGTCACCGAAGGCCTGGTCGTGGTGCTTGTCGGCGCCGCCGTCCTTGATCAGTCGCCGTGCCCAGCCTTCCGTGGGGTAGGGGGGCGGCCCGGGATTCTCCCACCACCACACCCGGTTGCTCCGGTAGTCGCCGCCGAACGAGACGTCGAGATCGCCGTCGCCGTCGACGTCGCCGAGCGCGCCGCCGGCCTCGATCGGCAGGGTGGAGGTGTCGATCACCGCGCGCTCCCATCCGGTGTCGCGACGGAAGAACACGGTCACGGCGGGTGATTCCGTGCGTTCGGCGACGACCACGTCGTCGCGGCCGTCGCCGTCGAGGTCGCCCACCAGGCAGGCGGTCTGTTCGTCCCCGGGGTTGGGAGCGGGGATGTTCCCGGATTCCGTGGATTCCACGGCCCACTCGAGTGCACTCGCGGTCGGGGCGATGGCGATGACGAGACACGCCACCAGTGCCGGAACGAGGAGGCGTGGGGGAGGACGGTACGTTCGGTCGGAGGTCTTTTGCAGGGTCTTGGCCATGGCCTGGGCACTCCTCTCGTGGCAGGACGCCGTCGTCGGGCCACGCGGATCGGGGGTGGTCGGTCGAGGCCGTGTGCGGATCGATGGAGTCGGGTCGGCTCGATGTCTGGAGACCGTAGGACGAATCCCGGAGTCCGCAGGCCGGTCGGGCTGCGGATTGCGGAAACCGGGGCGAGAGGCCAGCGACTTCGGCCGACCTCCCGGGCATGGGGGAAATCCCGTCTCCCGCATGGGGGAAACGCTCTCCGGTCGACTGCGCGTCGGTTGAGGCTGCGTACCGGGGTGTCGAAGTGCTAACCTCTTCCCGGCTCCCCCCGTGTCAGGCAGAACCACCTCGAGCGAACGCAGAACCATGTCGACCTCCACGACCGACGACCCACGCGTGCCCTCCGGCCTTCACGGCCTCGACGATATCCTGCACGGCGGCCTCCCGCCGGGGCACTCCTATCTGGTGCACGGGCAGCCCGGTTCGGGAAAGACCACGCTGGGCATGCAGTTCGCCATGGAAGGCGCGCGGCGGGGCGAGAAGGCTCTGTACGTCACGAACTGCGAGACGGTGGGACAGATCGAATTCATGGCGCGCGGCCATGGTTGGTCGCTCGACGGTGTCGACGTCCACTATCTCGACACCGGCGAGATCCTCGGCGAGGAGGGCGAGCAGTCGCTCTTCCACGTGAACGAGGTCGCGTTCCCGCGCACGCTCGACACCCTGGCGAAGGCAGTCGACGAGGCCCGGCCCGATCGGCTGGTCCTGGACTCGCTCACCGAACTGCGCCTGTTGGCCGCCGAACCGCGCGCGTTCCGTCGCGAGCTGCTGTCGCTGACCCGCTTTCTCACCGAGATGGGGTGCACGAGCCTGCTGTTCGACGATGCGAGTGCCGACGTCTCCACGCTGGCGAGCGTCGTGAACGGGCTCGTCGATCTCGAGCAGGTCCCACGCAACTACGGTCCCGATCGTCGGCGCGTTCGCGTGCGCAAGCTCCGGGGCACGGACTTCCGGTCGGGCTACCACGACTTCCGGATCCAGCGGGGCGGGATCCGTGTCTTCCCGCGTATCGAGCAGAACGGCCAGCGCGACGAGGTGGCCGACGACCGTCTGTGCAGTGGGGTGGCAGGGCTGGACGAACTCATCGGCGACGGGATCGTGCGCGGCTCGAGCGTGTTGTTCCAGGGGTCCACCGGTGGTGGCAAGTCCACGCTGGCGGCGCAGTTCGCAGTGGCGGCCGCCGAGCGTGGGGAGTCGTCGACCATCTGCGTCTTCGACGAGTCGCGTGGCATGCTGTTGAAGAGGACCGAGAGCCTGGGGATCGACGTGCGGAGGCACGCCGAAGAGGGTCGGATCGATGTTATCGAGATCGACCCGGCCGAACTCACGCCCGGCGAGTTCAGCCATCGGATCCGGCGGGACGTCGAAGAGCGCGGCATCCGGTTGCTGGTGATCGACAGCCTCAACGGGTACGTCCACGCCATGGCCGACGAGCGGATGCTGCTGGTCCACCTGCACGAGTTGTCGAGCTACCTGGGATCGCACGGGGTGACGGTCCTGTCGATCCTCGCCGAGCATGGCGCGCTCGGCGCGGTCGCCTCCACAGTGGAGGATCTCAGCTACATCTCCGACGCGGTCCTCTACTTCCGGCACTTCGAGTACGCCGGCGAGGTCCGCCGTTGTGTCTCCGTGCACAAGAACCGCGGAGGCGGGCACGAGCACACCATCCGCGAAATCGAGCTCGGGTCACGCGGTGTCCACGTGGGAGAGCCCCTGAGGAACTTCCGGGGCGTTCTGAGTGGGTCCCCGGAGTACGTCTCCGATGACATCCCCGAGCGCGGGGAGGGCCGCGACGATGATCGGATCTGACACGTCGAACAGTCCGGTGCTGATCGTGTCGTCGGCGGCTTCCGACGCCACCATGGCGGCCCGGGTCCTGGCCGAGAGCGGTCTGACGACCGCCGTCTGCCGTGACGTGCACGATCTGTGTGCGCGGATCGACGAGAGCACCGGCGCCGCCCTCGTGACCGAGGAGGCCCTCACGCCCGTTGCCCAGCGAGCCCTCAGTGCCCGGCTCGCGGTCCAGCCGGCGTGGTCGGACGTCCCGCTGATCCTGATCATGTCGCGGGATCGGGGGGCGATCGAGGGATACGAAGTCTTCGAAGAGGTCGAGGGCTCGACGCACGTCACGATGCTCCGGCGCCCCCTGCACCGAGCGACACTGGTTTCGGCGGTCCGTTCGGCGCTCGAGGCCCGTCGGCGGCAGATGGCGATCGGCGAGGAACTCCGCGCCCGGCGCCGCCGTGAGGTCGAACTCGAGGAGAGCCGCGCGGCGTTGGCCAAGTTGACCGAGACGCTCGAACAGCGTGTCCGCAAGCGCACGGCGCTGGCCGAGAAGCGGGCCGACGGCATGCGACGCCTGGCGGTACAACTGGGCGATGCCGAGCGCCGGGAGCGTCAACGGCTCGCCGAGGTCCTGCACGACGGCCTGCAGCAACTCCTGCTGGCCGCGCACATGCAGATCGGTCAGTTGCGCTCGAAGGCCCCGGAAGAACTGCTCGAGCGGATCGAGAAGATCGATTCGATCCTGCGCGAGAGCATGGTCGGCGCCCGCACGCTGTCGCACGAGCTGAGCCCACCGGTCCTGTCGAACGCCGATCTGGGTCGGAACATGGAGTGGCTACGCGGTTGGTTCCAGGAGCACCACGGTCTGCGGGTGACGTTGGGCCTCGGCCAGGAACTGCCGACGGTGTCCGAGACCACGCGCTCCTTCCTCCTCAATTCCGCGCGTGAACTGCTGATGAACGCGATCAAGCACTCGGGCTCGATGGAGGCGGGGATCTCGGTCGACAGCCGGCGCGACACGCTGATCGTCGAGATCAGCGACGGGGGATCGGAATTCGATCTCCAGACGGTCGAACGAGCTCTCGAGGAACGGCACGGATTCGGCCTGGCCCACATCCGGGATCGGATCGAGGCCCTGGGCGGGCGCATGGACGTCGACACCACGTCGACCGGGGGAGGGCGGTTCCGGTTCTCGATTCCGATCGAGAGTCGTGAACCCACGGAAGCCGATGCGCCGACCGCGAGCCGGCAGCCGGGCGACACACCGGTCGTGCGTGTCCAGATCGCCGACGACCACGACGTGATCCGCGAAGGCATCGCCGTCGCCCTCGACGAACAGCCTGGCATCGAGGTGGTGGGAGAGGCCGCCAACGGTCGCGACGCCGTGGCCATGGTCGAGCGCGGCCGTCCCGACGTGATCGTCATGGACTTCCAGATGCCGTTGGTCGACGGCGTCGAGGCCACGCGTGAGATCCTCGACCGCTGGCCCGACGTGCGGGTGATCGGACTGTCCGTGCAGGACGACCCGAAGGTCGTCGAGGCCATGAAGAAGGCCGGTGCACGTCGCTTCGTGTCGAAGCACGCCCCGATGTCCGATTTGATCCGCGTGATCCGCGAGGTCGCGGGCGAGGGCGTTCCGGCGAGCCCTTCGGCCTCGGCGGCCGAGTCGTCCTGAGCGGGCGATGGTGAACGCGAAGGGGGCGAGCCGTCCGGGCCCGCCCCCTTTCGTGGTAGCTCCTCGGCGGCTCAGCGCTCGCCCTGCGTCTCCGGCAGGTCCACGGTCACCGTGCTCACATCCACGGTGATCTCGTCCAGACGGCCCTGGGTCGACGGACGCACCTCGTCCTGCACGCGGCCGCCCAGGTGCTTGGCCAGGAATTTCTCCATGGCCACGGCCAGGGCCTTGCGGTTGTTCGGAGCCCGGAAGCCGTGGCCCTCGTCGGGTGCCACGACGTACTCCACCGGCTTGCCCTTCTTGCGCAGCGCCGTGACGATCTGATCGCTCTCGTGCTGCTTCACGCGAGGGTCGTTGGCGCCGTGCACCACGAGGAGCGGAGCTTCGATCCGGTCGACGTGGAACAGCGGCGAACGCGCGATCAGGTCCAGACGGTCGCTCTCGACCGCGGGATTGCCCACGCGCTTGTACCAGCTGCCCTCGAGGAAGGGCTTCCAGTACTCGGGGAAGCTCTCGATCAGCGTGATCAGGTTCGACGGGCCCACGTAGGGGATCCCGCAGGCGTAGAGGTCGGGGGTGAAGGTCACGCCGGCCAGCGTGGCGTAGCCGCCGTAGCTGCCGCCGTAGATCCCCACGCGCTCGGGGTCGGCCACGCCGCGGTCGACCAGGTACCGCACGGCGTCGGTGATGTCGTGCTGCATGGCGCCGATGCCCCACTCGCGGTTGCCGGCGTTCAGGTACTGCTTCCCGTAGCCGGTGCTCGAGCGGTAGTTCACCTGCATGACGGCGTAGCCGCGGTTGGCCAGGAACTGCGCGTAGGGGTCGTAGCCCCAGGTGTCGCGCGCCCACGGACCGCCGTGGATGTACATCACGGTCGGCAGGTTCTCGGCCTCGACGCCCTGCGGCACGGTGAGGTAGCCGTGGATCTCCATGCCGTCGCGGGCGGTGAAGGTCACCGGCTCCATGGGTGCGAGGTGTTCGCTCGGCAGGTCGGGACGCGAACGGTACTGCAGCGTGGCGTCGCCGCTCTTGGTGTCGAAGAGGTACACCGAACCCGGATCGACGTCGCTGTAGACGGCCACGAGCATCCTGCTCATGTCGCGCGTCATGCTCGTGGGCGAGATCTCTCCGTCGGGAAGGGCGGCCTCCATGCGCTTCCAGAGCCGCTCGGCCTCGTCGGTCTGCGGGTACACGCGCTGGCGGTCGCCGACGTAGGTCGTGGCCATCAGCTCGTCGGTCTCGGGGTGGAAGAAGGCGCCGCCGAAGTCGACCTCGTTCTCGGGGTCGCTCTCGACCAGCTCCATGTCGCCGGTCTCGATGTCCATCAGCATGAGGCGGCTCAGATCCACGTCGTCGCCCATGTTGCTGACCATGTAGACGTGCTGGCCGTCGGGGCGGAAGCTCGAGGGGTACAGGGTCTCCTGGTAGGTCGACTCGTGGAGCTTGGTGTAGCCCTGCAGGTCGACGCGCAGCAGCTCGGTGCCTCCGCTCGGAGTCTGCCGGGTGGCCAGGCGCAGGCGGCCGTCGAGGTCGAAGACCCAGCTGCCGATGGCGTCCTCGTTCTTGCGCACCAGCTTGCGTTCACCGGTGGCGATCTCGACGGCGTAGACGTCGCTGAAGCGCGGATCGCGATCGTTCAGGCCCACGATGATGATGTCGGGCGTGTTCTTCGGCACCGAGTAGATCGACGCACGGGCACCCTCGACCGGGGTCAGGTTGCGCGCCGGCGGCACGCCGGTGTCGGGATCGCGGTCATCGCCCGGATCCACCGCCCACACGTGGAAATTCTCGTCGCCGTCCTTGTCCTGCACGTAGAGGACGTGCTCGCTGTCGCGGCTCCAGAAGTAGCCGGGCACGGGACGGTCGTCGGCCGTCAACGGCCGGGCGGTGTCGAAGGGTTCCTCGGCGCGCTTGATCCAGATGTTGCGCGCGCCCTCGTAGGGCTTGAGGAAGGTCATCCACGCGCCGTCGGGCGAGAGTTGCGAGCCGGAGATCTCGGGATCTCCGAAGAAGAGTTCGCGATCGAGCAAGGGTGGCAAACCGTCGTCTCCGTGGTCGTCGGCGAGGGCGAATGATCCGGGCGCGAGCAGGATCGAGGCCGCCAGCGGCAGGATCCAGAGCCCGGGTGCGGGGATTCGTCGCATGGAGTGTTCTCCTCGAGGGGCGCGGGTGGATGCAGGACAGAACCCGATTCCTACGCGCGCGTCATGGAAAAAGATTCCATGGTGCCTCGGAGATTGTGCACGACGAGCTCAGCCCCTCCAGTGTTCCACACCCGGGACAGGAAGTGTCACGGACGGATGACGAATCGAGCGAATGACGGGGTCACGACACCCGGGCGGAGGCCTCGCTCGCGCAATGCACAATCTTGGAGGCACAACCATCGGTCAACCTCGGGACGTTGTGGGCCGGTGGGGTCCATGCTCCACTCCGTCCCCTACGGCGCGCCCCCCACGAGTCGTGGGCGGAGCGGCTTCGGAGGCGCCGATTCGGGGAGGATCTGCTACGATTTCACCATGGAAGATGCCGCCCGCGCCCGTGTGACCCAGCTCCTGCGCCGTCTCGAGGACGAGACCGAGGCCCGTACCCGGTTGAGCGAAGAGATCTTCGCACTCGTCTACGACGAGCTGCACCGGACCGCGCGCAGCCTCATGGCGCGGGAGCGCGTCGACCACACCCTCCAACCGACGGCTCTCGTGCACGAGGCGTACATCCGCCTGGTCGACACGGGGGGATCGGGCGCGGCCGACCGGGCGCACTTCCTGGGAATCGCGGCGCGCTGCATGCGTCAGATCCTCGTCGACCATGCCCGCTCGCACCGTGCCGAGAAGCGGGGCGGCGATCAGCAGCGGGTGACCCTGGTCGAGGAGCTGATCACCGACGAGGGCCGCGAGTTGGAGTTGCTGCTGCTCGACGATGCTCTCCGTCGCCTCACGGAACTCGATGAGCGCGGCGCGAAGGTGGCCGAGATGCGCCTGTTCGGAGGAATGACCATCGACGAGATCGCCGAGGCACTGGGAGTCTCGAAGCGCACCGTCGACGGCGACTGGGCGGCTGCACGGCGCTGGCTCGCCCGTGAACTCGGCGACGACGAGAAGGGGAGCTAGTCCTCGGCCAGGATCCGATACAACCAGGCGCGCGCGAAGGCCCAGCGTCGCTCGACCGAGCGCCGCGAGATCTCGAGGATCGACGCCGCTTCCTCGCTGGTCAGTCCGGCGAAGAACTTGAGCCGGACCACCTCGGCGGCTTCCGGCGACTCCTCATCCAACCGTTCCATTGCCTCGTCGAGCATGATCAGTTCGTCGGGGTGATCGACCGCGACCCGTGCGGCCGACTCCCAGTCGACCCGCTCCCAATCCCCGCCGCGCTTCAGGCTCGCCTTGCGCCGGGCGCGCTCGACCAACACGTCGCGCATGGTGCGAGCCGCGATCCGCAGCAGGTGACTGCGGTTGCTCCAGCGATGCCCCTTCTTCCCGAAGCGGGTGTAGGCCTCGTTGGCGAGTTCGGTCGGCTGCAGGGAGTCGGCCCCGTACTGCCGCACGCGACGGCGTGCGATCACGCGCATCTCGTCGTAGACGGCGAGAAGGGTCTCGTCGTCGTCGAAGTTGGGCGGGCGTGGATCTTGGGACACGGGAGCCGATGGGATGAAGGGCGTGGATACGCCCTTCCAGCCTAGCCCGGATTCCTGCCGAGGACCACCGCGTGGAGCGGGAATGTGGTCGGGCGGGGTCGGGCCGGCCGGCATGGCTCCCATGAATGCCAGCCGGCCCGTGAAGACGGTGGCCTCTGCCGCCGTCCAAGAACCCTCGATCGTACCCAACGGAGGCGGTGTCCCATGGGATCTCCGGTTCTGCCACGGCATGCTCGACCGGAGACGAGCGCCGATCCGCAGCGGGGCACTCCTCTATGGAGTCTTCCGCAGACGGGCACCGGAATGTGCCACCCGAAATCCAGGAAACCGTGGATTTCGGCGCATTTGCCTGTTCGTTCGTAACAGCGTGAAGTGATCACACTGTTGTTCGTTCACAGCCCTTGGTTCTCGGCGAGGAAGGTGGGAAGGTCCGCGATCGAATCGAGCACCGTGGTCGGGTCGATGGGCTCGTCGAGGTCCGCTGCCCGGAACTTGCCGGTCCGGACCTGGATCGCCCGGAGCCCGGCCTCGAGTGCACCCCCGACATCGGAACGGATGTCGTCGCCCACCATGACCACGTTCGGCGGCGCGCGATCGACCGCGCTGCACCCCAGGTGGAAGAAGTCGGCGGCGGGCTTGCCGAGGATCTTCGCCGGTCGGCTGGTGGCCATTTCGAAGGCAGCGGCGAAGGGTCCGACATCGAGGCGCCATCCGTCGCGGGCACGCCAGTAGCGGGTGCCCCCGAGCGCGACCAGCGTGCGATCGGGAGCCTCGAGGAGCAGTCGGAGGATCCGGTTCATGGTGTCGTAGGTCCAGGCCTCGCGGAGGTCGCCGATCACCACCGCGCGCACGTCCTCTTCGCTCTGCTCGACGCCCCGGAAGTCCTCGCGCGCGGTCTCCGGAACGAACAGGGCCGCCGGTTCGCGTTCCTGTTCGCGGAGCCACCGCGAGGCGGCGACCATGGGGTTCAGGATCTCGTCGTCGTCGATGTCGAAACCACCATCGCGGAGCTGACGCGCGAGCACCGCGCGCGAGCGCGACGTGGTGTTCGTGACCAGCCGGAGGGGGTGGCCGGCTGCCCGCAGCGCGCGGAGAGCCGCCGGTGCGCCGTCGACGGGCTCGGATCCGGAGGTGAGCACACCGTCGATGTCGAGCAGCAGACCGGGCAGGGGGTGAGGCATGCGGACCTCCGGGGGGCGGTGTGGGCGGATCATGGCTCGGAAGGGCCACAGGCGCTAGGGTCGTCGGACGCAGGCTCGCGATCAACCCTTCGGAGGTGTGCTGCGATGAAGGCCATGCTCCTCGAGCGGATCGTTTCGATCGCCGACGACCCCCGGCCGCTGACCGCGGCCGAAGTGGCCGATCCCGTCCCCGGTCCGGGCGACGTTCTCGTGGCGGTGTCGACCTGCGGGGTCTGTCACACCGAGCTCGACGAGATCGAGGGACGGACACCGCCCCTCCGGCTGCCGGTCGTTCCCGGTCATCAGGTCGTGGGCCGGGTCGTGTCGGTCGGCGACGACGTTCGGGGTGTGGCGGTGGGCGAACGCGTCGGCGTGGCCTGGATCTTCTCGGCGTGTGGCACCTGTGCCCGGTGTCGTGCCGGCCTCGAGAACCTGTGCGTCGCCTTCCGTGCGACCGGACGTGACGCCCACGGTGGGTACGCCGAGCTCATGACCGCGCCCGCTGCTTTCGTCCACTCGATTCCCGCCGCGTTCGACGATGTGCACGCGGCCCCATTGCTGTGCGCCGGCGCGATCGGACACCGAGCCCTCGCGCTGACCGGCTTGCACGACGGCCAGCGGCTGGGCTTGACCGGCTTCGGTGCGTCGGGGCACCTGGTGCTGGAGCTGGCGCGCGCCTGCTTTCCTGGCAGCGAGATCTTCGTCTTCGCCCGCGGCCGGGCGAGCCGCGCCTTCGCTCGCGAGCTCGGCGCCGACTGGGTCGGTGGGACCGAGGACGCGCCGCCGCTGCCCCTGCACGCGATCATCGACACGACTCCGGCGTGGACCCCCGTCGTCGCGGCCCTGGCGGCGCTCGAGCCGGGCGGCCGGCTGGTGATCAACGCCATCCGCAAGGAGTCGACCGACGCCGCGCGGCTGGCCGGCCTGGACTACGCCGAACACCTGTGGATGGAGAAAGAGATCAAGAGCGTGGCAAACGTTACGCGCGACGACGTACGCTCTTTCCTCGAGGTGGCCGCACGGTCGGGGATCCGCTCCGAGGTCCGCACCTATCCTCTCGACCAGGCCAACCGCGCGTTGGTGGAGCTGCGCCGAGGTGGAGGTCGCGGCGCGAAGGTGCTCCGAATCGGCTCGTCACACGTCACCCCTGGTGGGGGTAGTCCGAGTACAGGCCTCTCCCGGAGGTGAGGCGTTCCCCTTTTTCCGGAGGCACCATGCGCTCCCTGTTGCTCGTAGTCCTGATCCTGTCCGCCGAGATCGCGGTGGCCGTCCCCCCCGACGGGGTCCAGCAGATCCTGCCCCGCGGTCGCATCGCCGCCGTGTTCGAGCCGTCGTTCGTGCCCGCGGACGAGGCCGAGATTCCCGACGACGCCTGGGTCCTCGGGGTCGTCGTCGACGGCGAGGCCCGCGCCTACAGCCTGAACCTGTTGAATCGCCACGAAGTGGTGAACGACCGCGTCGGCGATCGCCCGATCGCCGCGGTGTGGTGACCGCTGGCCAATACGGCCGTCGTGTACGACCGCAGATTCGAAGATCGTGAACTGGATTTCGAGGCCTCCGGCGCACTCGAGGGAGCGTCGCTCGTGATGCGCGACGTCCAGACGGACAGCTGGTGGTCGCTGATGAGCTCGAGCGCCATCGGTGGTGAGATGGAAGGGGCCGAGGTCACGGAACTGCCGGTGAGCGAAAAGATGCGATGGGACGCATGGCGTGCTGAGCATCCCGACACGCAGGTATTGAGCGTGCAGGGTCAGGAGCACGTCTCGAACAATCCCTACGGCAACTACATCGAGGGCGACGGAACCTTCCGCGACCTCGAGGTGTCCGACACCCGCCTGCCGGCGAAGGAGCCGGTGTACGCGTTCTGGTGGGAGGGACAGCCGATCGTGGTCACCCATTCGTCGGTGGAGGGTGGGCGGATCGTGGAGCGCGGCGACGTGGCTCTCGTGTTCCACCGTCCACCAGGCGCATCGGTGTTCGCGTCGACACGTGTGGCGGCAGTTCCCGTGGACGCCGCCGAGGACGCGGCGACGGCCCTGGACGCGGTCGACGACGGTTCGGTCGAAACCGTTCGTCCGATCGAGGGCTTCGACACGTACTGGTACACCTGGGTCCATGTGAACGAGGACAGCGAGGTGTGGTGAGGCTTCGTCCGAGGGCCCGCTCGCGCCGTGCCCTCGGCGTCGTCCGATATGATGCAACTGCAACGCAGATGCCCTGAATCGCGGCTGCTAGCCTGAAGCAAAGATCCCGCGGTGAGCGCGGGACCGGGTCTCAGCGCTGGGAGGCGATCCATGCGTCGGGCGAATGTCGGCCGCGCCGGATTCTCGTGCGCGGCCGTCGTCCTGTTCCTCTTCTGTCTCGCGACCCTTCCTGCCCACGCCCAGTACCCTCCTCCCGACAGCTATCCCGCCGAACTCGACCACGTGGAGATCCTGTTCGCGGACGATACGCACATCCGGCTGCGTGATGGCGTGGTGACCGATCTGGATGCTCCGCCGGGCGATCCGGGCCTCGTGCAGCTGATCGACGACGCGCTCATGATGCTCGAGCTGGACTTCCGGGAGTGGAGCCGGCTGGAAACCTCGGTGCCCGAGGCGACGCTCGACATCTGGGAACTGGAAGGCGAACTCGCCAGCGGCGAGGACGTGTACAACCTGAACAACGTGTTCCGGCTGCGTTTCGGCAGTCCGCTCAGCACCGCATGGGACGTCGGCCTCGTGCTCGAGGAGCTCCCCTTCGTGATCGCTGCGCGTCCCGTTCCCCTGCCGCCGGAACTTCCGGCGCCCGATCTGCAGTCGAGCCAGGGCTATCTGCAGCCGTCGACGTCGACACCCGCCGGCATCGATGCTCTGCACGCCTGGAGCCGAGCCGGTGGCGACGGCACGGGCATCACGATCTGCGATCTCGAGTACAGCTGGAACACCGCGCACGTCGACCTGTCGCAGCTCGCGAGCGCGCAGATCAACTCGAACGTGGTCGATCCCTTCAACGACACGCGGCACGGGACGGCCGTGGCCGGCGTTCTGGCGGCCGACGCGAACGGAAGCGGCGTCACGGGGATCGCGTTCGGCGCACAGTTGCTCACCTGCGGGACCAACTATGGTCTCCCGGCCTCGTGGAATCCCGGTGGCGCCATGATCGTCGCGCTGAACAGTCTCTCCGCCGACGACATCATCCTGATCGAACAACAGTGGTCCTACACGGGAAACACGCTCAACTACGTCCCGGTGGAGTGGTACACCAGTACGCAACCGTACGCCCAGACCTTCAACAGTGTGTACGCAGCGATCCAGAACGCGGTCACGAACGGTGTCCACGTGGTCGAGGCCGGTGGCAACGGTGGCGTGGACACCGGAACCCTGGCCTGGCTCGGCGACAGCGGCGCGATCGTCGTCGGTGCCGGCGGTGCTTACACCGGGGGCACGCATCCGAACGGCGACCGGCAACGCCTGGGGTTCTCGAGCTACGGCCCACGCTTCGACCTGCAGGGCTGGGGCGAGGACGTCGCGACCTGTGCCTACGGCGATCTCCACAACGGCGGCACGAACGACGACTATACCGCCGTCTTCGACGGAACGAGCGCGGCGTCGCCGGTCGTGGCCGGAGCGATGGCCTGCGTTCTCGGGTGGTACCGGTCGAACGTGGGAGGCACGTTGTCGCCGGCGCTGCTGCGGCAGACCTTGATCAACACGGGCACGCCGCAGGTGATTCCTCCCGCTGGCCACATCGGCCCGCGGCCCGACGTGAAGGCCGCGATCTCGTCGCTGCAGGTCCAACCCTGGGTCGATGCCACGAGCGGACCACTCGCCCAGGCCGGGAACAGCATGGCCGTGGCCTGGGCCGACTTCGACGGTGACGGGGACGACGATCTCTACCTGACCCAGGACGGTGCGCCGAACGTGTTGTTCGCGAACCAGTCGGGAACGTGGACGGTGGTCGCTGCGCCGGCCACGCAGGACACGGGACCGAACCACGGAGCCGTGTGGGGTGACTACGACGCCGATGGCGATCCCGACCTGTACCTGGTCGATCACGGCGTTCCGAATCGACTGGTCCGTAACGACCATCCGCTGGGCTTCGCCGACGTGTCGCTGCCCCCGATCGACGACCCCGGTACGGGCAGTTCGGCCTCGTGGGTCGACGCCGACGGAGACGGCTACCTCGAACTAGCGCTGGCGCAGGCCGTCGGGATGCCGAACGCGCTGTACGACTGGAGCGCGCCGTTGAACTTCGTCGACGTCAGCCCTCCAGCGGTGTTCGACCCGGGCGACCAGGTCGCCGTGATCTGGTGCGATGTCGACCTCGACGGGGACCAGGACGCGTACCTGACCTCGGCGAGTGGTCAGCCGAACCGCTTGTGCCGCAACGACGGCGGTCTGTTCTTCGCGAACGTCGCCCAGCCTCCGATCGACACCATCGGCAACAGTTTCGGTGCCGCCTTCGGTGACTACGACAACGACGGCGACTTCGACCTCTTCGTGGTCAACTACGGACAGAGCAACCAGCTCTTCCGCAACGACGGGCCGGGAGTGTGGATCGACGTGTCGTCGGGGCCGATCCCGGCCGGAGGCCTGAGCTGGAACGTGGCGTGGGCCGACTACGACAACGACGCCGACCTCGACTGCTACGTCACCCAGCAAGGCCCGAATCAGCTGCTGCGCAACGACGGAGGCGGCGTGTTCACCGACGTCGCCACCGGCCCCCTCGCCGACACGAACGACACGCGGGGTGCGGCATGGGCCGACTATGACAACGATGGCGAGCTCGATCTGTACCTGGCCAATCACGGCACGGGCAACGTCCTCGTGCGCAACGACCTGAACACCGGCAACCACTGGATCCAGCTCGAGGTCCGGAGTCCGCAGTACGGACTCGCGGTCGGGAGCACGCGGGTGGAGTGCCACGCCGCCGGCCTGGTGCAGGTCCGGGAGGTCGGTGCGGGTTCCGGCTATCTCGGTCAGAACTCGCACGTCGTGCACTTCGGGTTGGGTCCGGTGGCCTCGGTCGACAGCCTGGTCGTGCACGCGGCGACGGGAGCGCATGCGCGGCTGGTCGCGCCTGCGATCGATACCCGTCACACGCTCGGCCTCCCCGTGGTCACGGCCGTGGGCGACGGTCCTCCGCGGCCCGAGCGTCTCGCGCTGCGTGCACCGTCTCCGAATCCCTTCAACCCCCGGACGACGATCCGCTTCGAACTCCCCGCGCCGGCCTCGGTCGACCTGTGGATCGTCGACCTCCGGGGCCGCACGGTGCGGTCGTTGATCCGCGGACAGGGCTTCGAGGCCGGCGTCGTTGAGCGTGTCTGGGACGGTCGTGACGAAGCCGGCCGTCCGGTCGCCTCGGGGAACTACGTGATCGTGCTCGAGGTGGGCATCGAGCGCCTCACCCGCCGCGCGACGCTGGTGCGCTGAACGAACGAGGCCTCCGACCGACGTCGGAGGCCTCGTCGCAATCCGCCCACGGGCACCATCACGGCAGATTGATCAACTGCCGCTCCACGGTGAAGTACACTTCGATCGACGTGTTCCTGAACTGGTCGTCGGTGGTCGTGTAGAACATGGTGAACGTGTGCGGGTTGTTCTCGAAGGCAAAGGGGAAGTCGAAGGTCTTCTCTCCCGACCAACTGCCGCGGCCCGTCTCGGGGTTGCCGAAGTCGGCCAGGTAGAATTCGAGTTGGCTCTCGGGGGTGGCGTTGAACTCGAAGATCGCCGTTTCGCCGATGTCCTCGAGCTCGTTCCGTTCGAACCGCCGGCCGGAGACGTGGAGCAACCAGAAGTTGTCGTCGTCGGCGCTGACCTGCGACTCGATGTCGAAGGTCTGCTCGTCCTCACCGCCGTTGATGATCTCGATCCGATCGAGGCTCACGGTGAACCGCAGATCGTTGAAGCGCTCACAGGTCTCGATCGAGTACTTGGTCGCGTCCCCGATCACGGCGGGCCGACGGTTCTTCAGGTCGTTGATGCGGTAGCTCAACGGTACCGCGGTGGTGGAGGGCACCGGTCGCAGGAAGCCCGAATAGTCTCCGCTCTTGACGATGTCGCGTAGGGTGCTGGTGGCGTCCTCCTGGGTGCCGCCGAAGACCTGGACCTCGATCGTGGAGTTCGACACGAGCTGGCGCTGACGTTGGGTCAGGTCCGCACTGCCCGAGTAGGCACCGTAGGAGGCCTCGAGGGAGGCGCGCAGCTCGGTGGCGGTCTCCGCCTCGGTGCTGGTCGCCGTGTAGATCAACATGCGGCCGTAGGTGACCGACTGCACGTAGCAGGGCTGGTTCGACGGCCCCATGGTGCCCAGTCGTACCTGAACGTCGAAGTCGGCCTGCGTGACGCTTTCGTGGAAGAAGTCGGCGGGTTCGGCCAGGGCGTCGTCGGCGAACGAGATCGTGTACATGGGCTGGAAGAGCTTCACCACGACCGTCTTCGACTGGCTCTGGCTGCTCTGGCGGATCGAGGATCCGACCGATCCGCTGGCCAGCACACCGCTGTACTTCAAGCTGATCCCGGCATCGAGCATCGCCTGCTCGAAGGACCAGGCTTCGGTCGCCCGGAAGCTGATGTCGGCGGGGACCACGTCGAGCGCACCCAACCGTGTGTCGGCCTCGCGTTGGAGCGACGCGATCGCATCCTGGAGAGTGGAGCTGTTGGGAGCAGCAACGTCGCGTGAGGGGTCTTCGAGCGCCAGGTTGACCGAGATCGACACCGGCGAGCGTTGCAACCCGATCACCGACAGCGATCCGTCGCGCACACCCCGGCCCTGCACCAGCATGCCGGGTTTGAGGGCCGTGGCATTGGCGCCCACCGCGACCAGGTTGTCGAAGTTCTTCTTCCGGTCGTACTCGACCGTTTCGCAGCGGACGTAGGACTGACCGTCGAAGTCCTCTTCGGCGTCGAGGACCTGGGGTTCCCCTTCGACGGCGGGCGGTGCCTCCCAGTCGGGCAGCTCGTCGACGAAGCGGTTCACGGTTTCCGGCGCGACGGGCTGGTCCGAACCATCGGGGCCGGTCGGATTGCCGTCGTCGCCTCCGCAGGCGGTCAACAGCAGCGCGAGACCGGCCCAGAGGCCGAGCGCGCCGGGGAATCGGCGTTCCATGGTGATCCTCGTATGTGGGGGAGTTCGGGCCCTCGGGGGCGGGCTCACCCATCGATGCGGAATTCGGGCGAGGGGTGCGCAATGTCGACTGCGGCCAGGTCTTGCTCGTGGTCGATCGCGTACCGGAGGCCGCTGAACACCACCAGGTGGAAGGCCAGGCCCGTCAGTGCGGACCACTGCTCGAGATGGAACTGGAAGACCTGGCCGATCAGGAGGCTCACCAGCACCGAGGCCTGGAATCGGCGGAGCGCATCGAGGCGGCGGCCCCGGACGAGTGCATGGACTCCGGCCGCCACCAGCACCCCCGAGAGCGCCGAACTGGTGGCCAGTCCCCAGCCGCTGACCGTCCCCGGCAGGTCGTCGCCCAACGAGCCCGCCCCGTGCCACGCGTCGGCGAGCAGCGCTGCGACGTAGCCCAGCTTCACGACGAGCTGTCCGAGGAAGAACACGATCAATCCGCGCCCGAACCAGTGCGACCGCACGGTCCGGCGGTACAGGTCGAGAGCCCACAGCCGCACGCGACGGGTCCATCGCGGCCGATCGCTCGGGACGAGATCGATGCGCTCGAGGTGTTCGCGTAGCACGCGCGCCAGCGGATGTCCGCCGGAATGGTCCAGATTCTCGACGATCCGCGCCCGCTCGTGGGCATCCATGTCGTCGGCGAGCGCTTCGTCCAGGTCGCGCAGCGCCGTGGCCATGTGTTCCTCGGCCGTGGACGGCCGACGGACCTGCAGCGCGCGGGCGCCCAGGTACAGCAGCACCAACACCACGTAGATGATCGCCACCGCCGGCTGGAAGAAGTAGTCGTTGTCGTGCGTGAGGAATTTGCCGACCTCGTCGATGAAGGTGCCGAAGCCCAGCCCGCCGACGACGGCGGCGATCGGGCGCACCCGCCGGCCGACGAAGGTCAACAGCAGCACGAGGGCCACCAGCATCAACAGACCACCCCACAGGACGTGGGCGACGTGCAACGCGTCGCCGCCCACGGTGGGATAGCCGGTCAGCTCCAGGTAGCCACGGATTCCGAGCACCGCCGTGATCGCCGACACCAGAGAGAGATCGGTCCAGGCACCGGCGTCGAGATCGCGCAACCAGCGCGCGCGGCGGCGTCGGGATCGGGTCACGTCAGCTCAGCAGTTCGTGGAACTGCTTCAACCAGGCGGGGTGCGCGGGCCACGCCGGGGCGGTCACCAGGTTGCCGTCGGTCACCGCCTCGGTCACCTCGATGTCGGCGTACTCGCCCCCGGCCAGCTTCACCTCGGGTGCGCAGGCCGGATAGGCCGAGCAGGTGCGACCGTCGAGCACGCCGGCCGCGGCCAGGATCTGTGCCGCGTGGCAGATCGCGGCCACGGGTTCGTTCTTCTCGAAGAAGTGCTGCACGGATGCGATCACCTGCTCGTCCAGACGCAGGTACTCCGGTGCCCGGCCGCCCGGTAGCACCAGTGCGTCGTAGTCGTCGAGGTCGATGTCGTCGAAGGTGGCGCTGAGCGCGAAGTCGTGGCCGCGCTTCTCGGAATAGGTCTGATCGCCTTCGAAGTCGTGGATGGCGGTCGGCACGGTGTCACCGGCCTTCTTGCCAGGACACACGGCGTGGACGGTGTGTCCCATGGCCTGCAGGGCCTGGAAGGGGACCATGGTCTCGTAATCCTCGGTGAAGTCCCCGGTGATCATCAGGATGGTCCTGGACACGGTCGCTCCTCCTGGGTCGGCGGTTCGAGGGACTGGACGGATGTGCTTCCCATCTTCAGGATATCACGGACGGGTGGGAGGTCCCGGCAATCGGGAGATTCCCCAGGCCCGCGTCACGAACATCCCCGCCCCGATTCCCGGATCGATCGATTAGGGTGATCAAGTATGAACACGGTATTCGAAGGCTGGATCCAGGAACTGGCATGGCTCGAGGGCGAGGTTCTGGGCAACGTCGCCTGGGCCTGGTGTGGCGCGATCCTCAGCGTGCTGTTGGTGTGGGTCCTCGGACGTCTCGTTCGCTGGAGTCTGCGACGAGCCGTCGGTTCGGAGCGCGAGTCACGGCTCTCGTCCGTGTTCCTCCTGGGCCGCGCGTTCCTCGATTCCACACGTAACTGGTTCCTGATCCTGATCGGGCTGGTCGTGGCGCGCCCCTGGCTCCAGCTCTCCGGCGGCGTCGATCGCGTCTGGACGATCGTCGTCACGGTCGGAATCGCCGTACAGGTCGGACTGTGGGCCAGTGCCATGCTCCGCACCTGGCTCGACCGGGTGGTCTCGGCCCGTGCCGCTGAGGATCCGGCCCAGCGGACGTCGTTCTCCGTGCTCCAGTTCCTGGGGCTGCTGATCGTCTGGTCGGCGGTTCTGCTGCTCGCGCTCGACAACGTCGGCGTGAACGTCTCCGCCCTCGTGGCCGGGTTCGGCATCGGCGGCATTGCGGTGGCGCTGGCTGCGCAGAACGTCCTGGGTGATCTGTTCGCATCGTTGTCGATCATCCTCGACCGGCCCTTCGAGGTCGGCGACTTCGTGATCGTGGGCGACTTCCTGGGCGTGGTCGAGAAGATCGGATTGAAGACGACGCGGGTGAGCAGTCTGGGCGGCGAGCAGATCATCTTCGGGAACACCGATCTGCTCGCGAGTCGGATCCGCAACTACAAGCGCATGGAGCGCCGCCGCGTGGCCTTCTCGATCGACGTGGTGCACGGCACACCCACCGACCAGCTCCGCGAGATTCCGGAGATCGCCAGGCAGGGGGTCGACGCGCAGGAGAACACCACCTTCGACCGCGCGCATCTCAAGGACATACTGCCCACGGCGCTGCGCTACGAGTTCGTCTACTACATCGGAACGAACGACTACAACGTGTACATGGACATCCAGCAGGCGATCAATCTGCACATCCTCACCGAACTCGAGGATCGCGGAATCCACCTGGCGCATCCGACGTACACGGTGCATCTGGATGGACGATCGGAGGTCGGCGCCGAGACGGAGGCTGCCGGCGGACTCTCCGACGGATCCTGATCAGCGGAACCAGAACACCAGACCCGCCGTCACCACCAGCAACGCCGCTCCCTGCACGCGATAGTCCTCCCACCACGGCCGCGTGTGCGCGGTGGCGGCGTCCTGTTTCCAGGTCTCGCGCGTCCAGACGATACCGTCGACCGTCGCCGGGTCGGGCGAGGGCGTACGGAGGCTGACCACGACCAGCACGATCGACGACACCGCGAACAAGAGAGGCGCGGCGTAGAGGAAGTGCAGTCCCAGGCTCTGGTCGATCACGTTCCACCAGAACAGGATCCCGCCGGCCAGCAGACCGACCACCAGCGCCGCCACGCCCCCGGTGGCGTTCGCGCGCCGCCAGAACATGCCCACCAGGAAGAGCGCGACCACCGGTGGCACGGTGTAGGCCAGCGTGGCCTGCAGATAGCGGAACAACGACGGAAAGCGCTCGATCTGCGGCGCCCAGGCGACCGCGAGCAGCATGAACAGCAGGGTGACGCCCTGGCCCACGCGCTTGAGCTGGTGCGCGGTGAGGTCGGGTCGGCGACGCCGGACGAAGTCCATGGTCACCAGCGTCGACGCCGAGTTCAGCGTCGAGTCGATCTGCGACATCAGCGCGGCCGCGAAGCCCGCGAACACCAGACCGAGCAGTCCCGACGGCAGCAGTTCGAACATCAACGTGGGGTAGACGCGGTCGGGCGTGTCGCTCAGCTCCGGGAACAGCAGGATCGCCACCGTGCCCGGCAGGACCATCACGAAGAGCGTCGGCAGCTTGAGCAGTCCGGCGAACAGGCTTCCCCACCGCGCGTGGTCGGCGTCGCGCGCGGCCAGCACGCGCTGGGCCATGAACTGGTTCGTGCACCAGAAGTAGAAGCCCAGCAACGACACACCGAGCAGCAGCCCCGGCCAGGGCATGGCGGGGTCGTCGGCGGGCCGGATCAGGCTGAGCTTCTCGTCGGGCACCGCGGTCATCACGGCGTCCCAGCCCCCCGCACGATCGAGGGCGACGATCGAGATCACGATCGAGCCGACCATGAGCAGAACGCCCTGCAGGGCGTCGGTCCAGATCACCGCGGTCAGGCCGGCGGCCGCGGTGTACAGGCCGGCCAGCACGGCCAGGGCCGCCACGAACTGCCAGAGTTCGACTTCGGGGAAGACCATTCCGAGGACGACGGCACCAGCGTACAGGCTCCCCGCCGTGTCGACGACGATGTTCAGGAACAACGTGAGCACCGCGAAGATCGAGCGCACGCGGCCGTCGTAGCGGCGCTCGAGGAACTCGGGCATGGTGAACACCCGGGACCGAATGACCGTCGGCAGCATGAACACCGCGTAGAAGCCCAGGACCAGTGCGGCCATCCACTCGTAGTTGAAGACCGAGATCCCGGTCGCGTAGGCGTCGCCGGCCAGACCGACCAGGGTGGTCGACGAGATGTTCGAGGCGAACAGACTGATCCCGACCAACGGCCAGATCAGCGTGCGGCCGGCCAGGAAGTAGCCCTCGGCCGTGTCCTCGCGACGGCGCGCGAGGAGCAGACCCTTTCCGACCACGACCGCCACGTAGGCGGCCATGATCACCAGGTCGAGCGTGGAGAAGTGGGGAGCGACCATGGGGGCGTTCTAGCAGGAAGCCCCGGGATCGCCAAGGGGCCGGCGCGCGGCCCGGTCGACCTCAGCCCGTGGCCGACAGGGGAGCAATCCGGCGTGCCTCGCGGGCCAGTTCGTGCCGCCGGAAGGCCGCCTCGACGAGCTGCCGCGTGAATCCCGCGTGCCCCGCCGGATCGTGTGCGAGACAGATGTCCGCACTCCCCGGCTCGTCAGGAGGGTAGTACACACCGCAGTTCGGGTTGATCTCGAGCATGAAGGGTCGCCCGTCGCGGTCCACACGGATGTCGCAGCGCCCGAAGCTCGCGCCGTCGAGAGCGGCGAAGAAGCGAGCCGACATCTCGCGAAGCTCGTCGGCCAGGCGCCGATCCTCGACCGGGAAGGAGGACAGCCCGTCGAAGTCCACCCACTTCAGGTCGGCGTGCTTGAAGTGCTCGCCATCGGGGAAGCGGTACTGGATCGGCGTGTAGGTGATCGGATCGTCCGGGTCGAGGTGGTTCTCGGCCACGAGCACGGTGCACTCGGTCCCCTCGACGTACTCTTCGATCAGCGCCCGCCCGTGCCGCGACATGATCTTGCGCGCCTGTCGCCGGAGGCCGGCTGGCGTCACGCAGCGCGACACGCGGCTCAGGTCGATGCTCGCGTGGCTGCTGTAGTGCTTGACGAACAGCGGGAAGCGCAGCGTCTCGGCCGCCCGCTCGACGTCGGCCTCGGTCGCGGCGAAGACGTGACGCGGAGTCGCGATCCCTTCGCGCCGGCAGGCGTCCTTCATCTGTTCGCGGGTGGGTTCGTAGAACTCCGACGTTGCCCCGGTGAAGGGGACGCCGGCGTCCTCGAGCGTCTGCACGACCTCGATGCCCGGCACGTCGTCCTCGTCCTCGGCCCCGTCGCACAGGTTGAAGAAGAGGTCGAAGCCCTCTTCGATCCGACGCGTGACCTGCTCGACCGACGTCTCCCTCTCCAGCACCGTGAGCGTCCACTCGGCGTCGGGGAGGAAGGGCCGTGGATCGCAGGGCCAATCGTCCTCGGGGAAGGGATCGGCGTCGAGGTCCTGTGTCGTCAACAAGCAGACTCGCATGGGCCGCATACTTGGGGCATGTGTGTGGTGCGTCAATGATGGAATGAGCGCGGTTTGCAGGGAATGAACGCGGTTTGCAGGGAATGAACGCGGTTTGCAGGGAATGAACGCGCGGTCGGAGTCGCGAAGCGGCTGCGATCGGGAACGAAGAGATGTACGATGGGACGACTCTCGTGAGTTCGTCCCCCGAGGTCGCCATGCTCCGCAGAGACTTCCTCCGCCTCACTGCTGGCGCTGCCCTGGGGGCGAGCCTGGTCCCGTTCCCGGCGTTCGCGTCCACGTCCATGCTCCGACGCCGCATTCCGTCGACGGGCGAAGAGCTGCCCGTGGTCGGCTTCGGCACGTGGCAGACCTTCGACGTGGATCCCGGCGACGACGGCGCGATGGATCGTCTCGCAGGGGTGTTGCGCCTGCTGTTCGAACACGGCGGCCGCGTGATCGATTCGTCGCCGATGTACGGCCGGGCCGAGCGCGTGGTGGGCGAGCTGCTCTCCCGCGATGCCCTCGCCCGCGACGACGCCTTCCTCGCGACCAAGGTCTGGACCCGAGGCCGCGACGAGGGCGAGCGGCAGATCCACGCCTCGGCCGAGAAGATGAACGCCGGTGGCGCGCTCGATCTGGTGCAGATCCACAACCTGGTCGACTGGGCCACGCACCTGCGTACGCTGCGCTCGATGAAGGACGACGGCAGCGTTCGCTACGTCGGGCTGACCCACTACACCGACCGCGGCGTCGACCAGCTCGCCGAGGTGATCGCCACCGAGGACGGCATCGACTTCGTGCAGTGCGCCTACTCGCTCGGGGTGCGCAAGGCCGCCCGTGATCTCTTCCCGCTGTGCGCCGACCGCGGCGTCGCCGTGATCGTGAATCGCCCCTTCGAGGGCGGCGCGGCCTTCCGTGACACGCGCGATCACGACGTCCCGGAGTGGGCGTGCGAGGAGCTCGACGTGCGGACGTGGGCGCAGTTCTTTTTGAAGTTCGTCCTGGGCGATCCGCGCGTGACCTGCGTGATCCCCGGCACCGGCAAGGTCGAGCACGCGCGCGACAACGTGCGGGCGGGCTTCGGGCCGCTGCCGGACGCGGCGCAGCAGGCGCGGATGGTGGACGTCTGGGAACGGATGCGGTAGTCGAAGTGTGCTTCCGCGGCGGCAGTCGAGATGCCGGAAGTCTTCGGCGGCGGCTTCCGCGGCGGAAGTGATCGGGCCGTAAAGGGCCGTTTCCCGAGCCGACGAGGAGATCCGATCGTGACCGCATCCCGCGCCGCGCTGGTGACCGACTTCGACGGCACGATGACGTCGCGCGACGTCTACGAACTCGTCCTGGAGCGCTTCGGGCCGCCTCCGGGTCCGGACCCGTTCGAAGCGTATCGCGCCGGCGAGATCACCCACCTCGAGGCCATGCAGCGGATCTTCGCGCGGGCCGACGACGAGCAGGCGCTGCTCGACCTCCTGCCACGGGTCGGGTTGCAGCCGCGTCTGCGTGGGTTGGTCGAACGACTCGACACCGCCGGTTGGGACGTCGTCGTGGTCTCGGCCGGGTGCCGCTGGTACATCGACCGACTGCTCGGCGCCGCTGGCGTGGAGGTCGAGGTCCACAGCAATCCGGGGCACTTCGAGCCGGGACGGGGCCTCGTGATCGAGCGCCCCGACGGTGCCTTCGTCTCGGAATCGGTGGGCATCGACAAGGCCGCGGTCGTGCGCCACGTGCAGGCCACGCGCGCTCCCGTCGCCTTCGCGGGGGACGGCCTGGCCGATCTTCCCGCGGCACGCCTGGTTCCGGCGGAGCTGCGCTTCGCGCGGGGTGATCTTGCCGTGGCCGCCGCGGAGGAGGGACTGGCCGTCCGTCCCTTCGAATCATGGGCCGAGGTGGTCGAGGAGGTCCTGTCCACATGATCACGAGTCGCATTTCGATCCCGACGCTGGTGCGCATCAAGCCGGGTGCGCTGGAGCGCCTCGGCGTCTACCTCGACCGGCCGGGCTGGCACGCACCAGCGGTGTTCACCAGCGCCGGGATGATTCCGGAGATCCTGACCACGGTGCGGGCCGCCTTGGACGGAGCGGGCGTGCACCCCGTGGTCGACGAGGAGGTCGACGCCGCCTCGATGGACGCGGCCATGGCGGCGTTCACGGCGCTGCCGGCCGCCTGCGACGCGGTCGTCGGCATCGGCGGCGGCCGCGCGCTCGACGTGGCGAAGTACGTGGCGTTCCTCGCGCGCAAAGCCTATGTGGCCGTGCCCACGTCGCTGTCGAACGACGGCTTCTCGAGCCCGGGCGCTAGCCTCACGGTGGAGGGCGCGCGGCGGTCGCTGCCCAGCGCGCTCCCCTACGGCGTGGTCGTCGACACCACCGTGTGCGGGCAGGCTCCGACGCCGCTGTGGCATTCCGGTGTGGGCGACCTGGTCTCGAAGATCACGGCGGTCCACGACTGGAAGCTGGCCTTCCACGCGGTCGGCACGCCCGTCAACGATCTCGCCGCGCTGCTCTCCGACGCCACCGTCCACCAGTTCACCGCGAGTCCGACCCGCGACGACGAAGGCATGCGACTGCTCGCGACCGCGCTCATGCTCAACGGCATCGCCATGGAGATCTGCGGGTCGTCGCGACCGGCCAGCGGGAGTGAACACCTGATCAGCCACGCGCTGGACGAGCTCACCCCGGGGCAGCACCTGCACGGCATCCAGGTGGGCGTGGCCACCTACATGGTCAGCCGTCTCCAGGGCCAGGGAACCGACCGGATCGCGACGGTCCTGGACCGCACCGGTTTCTGGGACACCGTGCGGTCGCGTCCCTTCGATCGTGAGACCTGGCTCGAAGCGGTGCGCCGGGCGCCCTCGATCAAGCCCGGCTATCACACGATCCTCGACCAGGTCGACGCACCGGCCGAGGTGGCGCGGATGCTCGATTCCGACGAGCGTCTGGAGGGGTGCGTGGTGTGATCCGGGGTCTCGCCGGGCGCCAGCATGGATCGACGCGCTTGCTCGGCCCCTGCCCGCCGTGGTACCGACTCGGGGGCGGTCTGCGTCATCCTCCGGAGCTTCCGGACCGTCGACCTCCCCCTCGCACCGCTGGAACCACCGATGTCCGCCCGTTTCGAGGAACTCGACTTCCGGTCCACGGTCCTCGGCGATCTGGTCCTGATCCGCAGACGATCTCCGTCGCTGAACGGGCAGACCGTCTACGAGGTGAAGCTGGACGACGCCTTCTTGATGTCCAGCGTGGTCACCCACAGCGAGCGGGCGCTGGCCGACCTGCCCCTGGGCGTGTGGGGTGACGGTTCCTGTGAGGTCCTGATCGGGGGGCTGGGACTGGGGTGCACCGCCGCCGCCGTCCTGCGGCACGAGCGCGTTCGGCGCGTGGACGTCGTGGAGTACCTGGAGCCGGTGATCGACTGGCACCGTCGGCGTCTCGTGCCCGACGCCGAGACCCTGATGACCGACCCTCGTTGCCACCTGATCCACGACGATTTCTTCCGGCGCATGGCCTCCGTCGAACCGGCGCGGCGCTACGACCTGATCCTTCTGGACATCGATCACTCGCCGGTGTCCTGGCTGCAGGAGTCGCACCAGTCCTTCTATTCCGCGGAAGGGTTGCAGGGTCTCGTTGCCCACCTGAACCCCGGCGGGGTCTTCGGGTTGTGGTCGGCGGAGTCGCCGCCCCGCGAGCTGCTGGAGCGGCTCGACGGCTGCTTCGAGGTGGTCGAGGAGCACGAGATCCGCTACCACCATCCGATGTTCCACGAGGATCAGAGCGATACGGTCGTCGTGGCCCACTGAAGTCCGCGGATCGGGTAGGGTCGGTGGAGCGCTGCCGCAGATCACTCCCCCTCCGGCGATCACGACATGGTCACACTCTGCTCGGGACTCGCGATTCTTCTGCTCACGGCGTCGACGCTGGCCGCCGACCCCGCGCACGCCGAGCCGTCGTCCCGCTCTGCTCGCGTCGGGCTGGAACTGCAGGCCTATCCGGCGGGTCTGGTCCCGGGAATCCGGTGGGAGCAGCCGGTGCGGGACGACTGGGCCCTCGCGCTGCGACTCGGCTGGAATCTGACCGATCGCCGGGATTGGGGTGAACACGACGACGAGTCGGGCGACGGACCCGGTGGAGGGGTGGCGGTGCTGCGTCGCTTCGAGGCTTGGGGCTGGTCCTGGCGAGCCGGAGCGCGGGTCGACACGTGGTGGTTGGAGATCGACTGGCGGGACGACGCGACGTCGACGCTCGATACCCGCGAGGGACGAACGGAGATCGTGGTGGTGCAGCCCACCGTGGTCCTGGGTCTGGAAGTGGGGTCGTCGAGCGCCTGGACGGCGGAGGTGACGGCGGCGCTCGGTCAGGAGATCAACGTCGACACCGCCGGTGAAGAGGTGGGCGAAGGGCCGATCGGGCTGCTCGGGATCACGATCATGCGGTGAACGGACACGGCCGGGAGTCGAGCGCTTCCGCCGCGGAAGCGGGCGGTACGACCGGACTCGCCCTTGCCTCGCCTCGTCCCCTCGATTCGCCGTCCCCTCGAAACGAAGAAGGCCCGGCCACCGAACGGCGACCGGGCCTCCACGAACGAACGACGCAGCGCCGCTACTTCAACAGACTCATCTTCAACGCCGGGCCGGCGGGCGCACCGTCGACGAGGGTCCGGGCGTAATACACGCCGCTGACGACGGGGCGACCGTTCTGGTCGTCGCCGCGCCAGGTCAGGCTGTGCTCGCCGGCGGTCAGGGTGCCCAGCTCGAAGCTGCGCACGCGACGACCGCTCACGTCGAAGATCGCCAGCTCGACCTCGCCGCCCTCGGGCAGGCGCAGTGAGATCTCGGTGGCGGGGTTGAAGGGGTTCGGCGCGTTGGCGAGCGACAATGTGCGCACGACGCCCGGCGCGGCGTCGAGGTCGCCGTTGAGCATGGCCATGGTGGCCTGCCCGGCATCGACGGTCCGCAAGCCCTCGCCCTCGACCACGATCCCCGGTCCGGATTCACCGCGCGCGGCGATGGGTCCGGAGGCCAGTTCGATCGAGGCCGGCATGGCGTCGGTCACGGCCAGCCGCACGCGGGCCAGCACGACGGAGCCGTCGTCCGACTTCAGCTCGGCCGCACCGGCGCCGACGACCAGGCCAGAGCCCTCGCTCAGGTCCAGGCTGCCGTTGCTCGCCTCGACCGACACCACGCGGACGTTGTCCGAGGTTTCGAGCGTGGCCTCCCACGCCGTGATCCCGCGACGGACGTCCTGGCCCCGGAGCACGACGTAGGCGTCGATCTCCTGGCCCGGCTCGAGCGCGCGGGAGCGGGTGCCGTCGGCGAACTCCACGCTCATGCGGGCGTCGGCCGTGGCCACCTGCGCTTCGCGGGTCACGGCGATGCAGCCGGCTCCGAAGGTCTCGGCGAAGCGGCCGACATCGGCGATGTTGTTCTGACCGTCCCATACGTAGTCGACCGCGTAGCTGTAGCCGCCGCTCAGCAGAGCGGCGAAGTCGCCCACGTCGACCAGGTCGACCAGCCCGTCACCGGTGAGGTCGGGACTGTTGAACAGGATGTCCAGACCGGTGCCGCCGGCGGCGTACTGGGTCTGCAGATCGATGCCGTCCACCACGAGGCCCTCGCCACTGGCCGAGCCGCCCCCGGCGCGCAGAGCGCCGCCGAAGGTGCTGCGACCGTTGACGTCGGTGTCGGCGTCGGCAGTCTGCGGATCGCACGCGATCAGGCTGCCCGCGCTCGAACCCAGCGTGAGGTTCACGGCGGGGTAGCCCACGACCGGATCGCCCGCGGCGTCGGCGACGTCCACGGTGATGGTCGCGTCGACGGTGGTCGGGGACTCGCCCGTGACACCGCTCCACAGCTGCGCCGCGTCCAGGCGGTCACCGCTGCCGTCGGGCGCGACCATCATCGAAACCTGACCGGGAGCCTGCGTGCCCACGGTGGCGATCGACGGGCCGGCCGCGCACGGCTCGCACACACCCTGCGACAGCGCGGGTGTGGCGATCAGCTCCCAGCTCACGATCGAGCCGGTGTCCGCGCCGGCGTTGTCCGACACGAACAGCGACCACGTTCCCTGGCTCGACTCGCCATTGAAGGCCGAGAGCGGCGAGGCCGGAGCCGCCGTGCCGCTGAACCAGGGGGTCGAACCACTGCACAGGTTCTCGAGCTGCTGCAGCGAGCTGTCGTCGAAGGTCACGTTCATGTTGTTGTCGCTGCAGCCGAAGCCGCTGGCCGGCTCGCCCGGACGGTCGAGCAGCGTGACCGTGGTCCCGGACGGGCTCTGCAGCTGGATGATCAGGTCACCGACCCAGGTGTGCTCGATCTGCACGTTCACGTCGACGTCGGTCAGCGTGACGTCCTCACCCACGGTGAAGTCGCTGCTGATCCCCGCGGGCGATCCGTCGGGAATGGCCAGCGGCAGACCGGCCGGCTCCTGCAGGTTGCCCACCGGCAGGTTGATCGGGAAGTCGAAGACGTTGCCCTGGTCGTCACTGATCGTGGCCAGGAAGTCGACCTCGCTGAAGCACGCGACGCTCGGGTCGATGGTGGCGACGAAGGACTCGACGTTCGACGACAGCTGGTCCTTCAGCGCGTCGGGGAACGTGGAGGCGGCCTGGGTGATGGTCACGCCCGGCGTGCTCGAGGTGAGCTCGCCCGACATGCCGGTCACGTCGCCGAAGCGGGCGACCACGGTCAGGTCGATGGTCACGGTCTCGCCGGGGGCGACGATGCCGTCGCTGGTCCCGTTGCAGTCCTCGACCGCGGTGAAGTTGCTGAGCTGCAGGATCCCGTCGTTCGAGATGAACGATCCCTGGACCTGCTCACCGCCCACGCCGTTCGGGTCGAGCCAGTCGCGCAGGCGCTCCGAGGCCGAGGCCCCGTCCCACGCGACGTCGAAGCGACCGTAGCAGTCGTACTCCTGGTTGCCGCAGGCAGCCAGACCGCCCGACAGGAAGCCCACGAGCAGCTGGTTGGCGGGATCCCAGATCCCCGAACCCGACGAACCGGGCTCGGTGGTGCCGTCCTCCCAGTTGTCCACGCGCCAGTGCGTGTCGGGGGTGAAGCCACCGATGCAGCTGGTCTGGATGGTCAGAGGATCGTCGTTGAAGCTGATCGCCTTCTCGTCGGTGCCGGGGTGGTGGATGGCCACCGAGCCCTGCGCGGGAACGCCGGAGCGGTCCCAGCCCGAGTAGAAGACATTGAACTCGGGCTGCGGCAGTTCGTCGAGCTCGACGAGCGCCATGTCGACGTCCTGACGCCGCGCGCGGAAGACCGCGCCGGTCTGGTTCTGGTCGAGCGAGCCGCCGCTCAGCAGGCCGCAAGAGGGCGACTCGAAGTTCCAGTAGACGGTCATCGACGCGGCGTTCGACGAACTCACGCCGCAGTGGTAGGCGGTCAGGAAGAAGGGGCGGAACGTGCCCTCGGCGTCGGTGACCATCTGGCCGGTGCAGATCGTCGAACCACCGAGCGAGTAGGTGGCCACCGACTGGATCTGGTCGCGCCAGGGATCGCCCTCGGGGCAGATCACGTCGTTGTTGCACGCGCCCTGCTTGTCGGGGTACAGGCCGAACATGTCGGTGTAGCCGTAGCCGACGTGCGTCAGCTCGAGACGCGGCTCGAACTTGGTCTGCGCGGGGACCTGCAGCTCGACCACGACCGCGTCGCCCGGCACCACGGGGACCCACAGCTGACCGTGGTCGGAGTTGTCCTCGTGGGTGTAGGGGCCCTCGTAGTAGTCATGGTCGGCGCTGATCACCCACAGCTTGGCTCCGTAGGGCAGCTGGTACTTCTCGAAGCCCAGGTTGATGTCGGTGGCGTCCTTGCCGACCACGGACATCCGCCACATCCGCGTGCCGTCGGGAAGGGTCTCCCACATGCCGTCGCTGCCCGGGCTCGAGAACACCGGGATCGGCTCGGCGTAGCGGAAGGTCTTCTCGCCGGATTCGTAACGGGCCTGGTCCTCGGACTCGAGCAGGCCGACGTCGGGGGTGTCGACGCGCAGCGCCGGTGCCCCGGGCAGGCCCGAGCCGGGGGGCGTGAAGGGGGCTTCACCGCGCCGGGCGAGGGCGTCGGTGCTGAACAGGGTCAGGACGAGCAGGGGGAGCAGGGTCGATGCGTAGACCGTGGATCGCCACGGCCGCCGTCGTTGGCAATGATGCATGGAATCCGTACCTGGGGTTCGGGCGAGAGAAGGTCCGTATGCGTGGGAGGACCTGCGATGGGTGCGCCGTCGAGCCGGCGAGAGGGCCGGGTCACGACCGGCTGTGGGCGCGAGAATTACCCGTCAGCGTAGCGCGAACCGGGTCTTGTTGTGAAGACGTGAGTCCATCGGGGCTGGTCGGCCGGCGAGTCGCTCTGGTACGCTCCCGGAACCGGCCGCATCCTTCGCACGCACCGAGGAGAGCCCGTGTCCTTTGTTCGCGCCGCTGCTGTTCACCTGTTCTTCGTCGTCTTCCTCGTGCCACGGCCTGCCGTGGCCGCGACCGAGGCCGATCTGATCCCGCGCGTGTGGAACGATGCACCGGTCCGGATCGAGGTCGACGGCCAGGCCGATGTCGAGCGCATCGAAGCGCTCGTTCCCGGTCGTTCCCCACTCGCATTCGATCGACCCGTGGGCGACACCGTGCGTCTGCGCGTCACCGAGACCGAGTTCGAGCGGCTGCGCGAGGCCGGTTTCGAGCCCGTGCGCGCGGAGGACCGCGAACGCGCCGGGCGGACCGAGGCCGAGCGAGTCTGGGCGTCACGCGCGGGCGCCGCGAAGCGCGTGCTCTCGTTCCCGTTGCAGACCTATCCGACCCACAGCGAGATCGGGGACTTCTTCGCCGATCTCGAGGCACAGTACCCCGACCTCGTACGGGCCTACACGTGGGGTCGTTCTGTCGATGGCCGCGAGTTGTGGGGGCTGGTGATCAGCGACCACCCCGACTCGAACGAGGCGGAGCCGGAGGTCCGGCTGGCCTCGGGTATCCACGGTGACGAGACCGTACAGATGGTGAATCTGCTGAACCTCGCCCATGAGCTGGTGACCAGCTACGGGCAGCCCCGCTCGGCGCGGCTCGACGCCATCGTCGAGGGTACGGAACTGCACATCCAGCCGTTGTTCAACCCCGACGGCTACGTGCGTGGGATCCGGACCAACGCCAACTGGGTGGACCTGAACCGGAACTTCCCGGAGCCGGCGGGGACGCATTCCGGGCAGCAACCCGAGGTCGCCGACTTCATCCAATACGGCCTGTCGAAGCAGTTCGTGATCAGTCTGATGGGCCACGGCGGGGCGCTCGTGGTGAACTACCCGTGGGACTACACCTACACCCGGGCTCCCGACGACGCGGCCCTGATCGAGTTGAGTCTGGAGTACTCGACCCGCAATCTGCCCATGTACAACGGCGCCTTCTCCCAGGGGATCACCAACGGTGCCGACTGGTACGTGATCACCGGCTCGTTGCAGGACTGGAGCTACGACCAGACCGATTGCATCGACCTCACCCTCGAGGTCTCGAACACCAAGTGGCCGAGCAGCAGCACATTGCTCGACTACTGGGACGACAACCGCGAGAGCCTGCTGGCCTTCGTCGAGAGCGCCCGCGCGGGGATCCACGGCGAGGTGACGAACGCGATCACCGGAGAACCGGTCGACGCCGTGATCAGCGTCGACGGCATCGACAAGCCGGTTTCGACCGACCCGGAGCGGGGCGACTTCTACAAGTTGCTGGCCGACGGCACGTACACGGTGCGCGTCGACGCGGCCGGCTACGAGCCGCGGACCTTTTTCAGCGTGTTCAACAGCTGGGGCGCCGAGAATCGACTCGACGTGGCCCTGACACCGGTGTCGACGGCGGCCCCCTCGACGCGGGTGGCGGCCAGCATCGACCGTGTGGCGCCGAATCCCTTCAATCCGCGGACGCAGATCGAGTTCGGTCTGGCCGAGCCGGGACCGGCGTCGCTGGTGGTGCTGGACGCGCGCGGTCGCCGGGTGCGGACACTGGTCGACGCCTCGTTGCCGGCCGGGGAGCACGCGGCCGTCTGGAACGGCGACGACGACACCGGAGCCACGGTCGGTGCGGGGGTCTACTACCTGCGGCTGACCGCGGCGGGAACGACCCGTTCGGCGCGGGTCACGCTGGTGCCCTGACCCCCTCCGGGCAGTTCCTGCACCGAGCCCACGAAGAACGAGGCGGGCCCGTCCGGGTCCGCCTCGCTCCGTTCCACTCGGTTCGGCTACGTGGGAACTAGAACCGCGACTTCACCGAACCCCAGCTGGCAGGCTCGGCATCGACGGCCGCGTCACAGGTGATCATCAGTTCGAAGTCACCGAAGGCTCCGCTGTTGAAGCCGTCGGGCACGATGTAGATCGTCTGGTCGGCGCCGGTGTCGTTGACCCACGACACGGTCTCGGGATCGTTGAAGAAGCCCTCGTCCACGCCGGCCAGGCAGCTGTTCTCGTCGTTGCAATCGGCGACGAGCCACAGAGCCGGATCCCAGTCGGTGGGCGTGAGCATCACGTCGATGCGGTCGCCGTCGGCCACGGTGACCTCGTAGAACACGTCGGGACCGTTGCCGCCGAAGTCCAGGCAGCTCTCGTCGAGGTCCTCGATGTCGTTCGCGGCGAGCGTGGTGGTGCCGGTGACGGTCGAGTTGCAGGCGACCGGCTCGGCGCGATCACAGGTGTCGTTGGCCGGCGGCTCCGGGCAGACACTGGAGCTGGCGGACAGCGCGTAGTCGCCGGTGCCGCTCGAGCTGAAGTGCTTCACGCGGAGGTAGTAGGTGCCGTCGGCCGGGATCTCGAAGTCCGAGATCAGCGAGAACAGCCCGGGGCCGCCGTCGTCGTCGAACTCGAGGAAGGCCGTGGGATCGGTGCAACCGGCGGTGTCGTAGATGTAGAGCTGGGTGTCGGTCGTGCTGAGTTCGCGCGAGTCCGTGGCGAAGGTGACGCAGTCACCCGCCATGCCCTCGAAGACGAACCAGTCCTCGTCGCCCGCGACGTCGATGCTGGCCGCGACGTCGTCGACGAAGAGATCGGCCGGGTCCGGCTGGGAGCAGTCGTCGTTCGGCTCGGTCTCGAAGACCGTGGCCGCCGTGCCCGCGATCGGGCTGACGTCCAGCGACCGTATGGTCTTGTTGACGTCGATCTTGTCGTCCTCGCTCGAAACGGCCATTGCGGGCGCCGCAACGGCCAGGACGCACGTGCTGATCAGCAGTCGTCTCACAAATGGATTCATGTTGTCTCCGGAAGTGTTCGGACGTGAGGACTCCAGGGGCGAGACTCCGGATCGATCGAAGGGGGGCGAGAGCGGATCGATCCGGACACGGCGACTGGCCTGCTTCGGTGCGTGACGAAGGTGTCGTGCCATACAGTCGCTGGAGTCCTCGTTGGGCCCGATCGATCCTAACGATTTCGCGTGGCCATTCCAAGCGCGTTGCTTTACGAAGTTCTTTCACTTCTGCCGGGTGTGTCTCATGGTTCGTGTACAGGGCTCGGTGTCGGACACGATGGCGGAGCGGACACAGTTCGGGGTCGTCCTGATCCTGCTCGCCGCCGTGAACGCCTCGGTCGCGGTCGGGCAGTTCGCGCTCGGGGTGGCGCTCGCCGTGTTCCTCGGGCGGTGGTGGGTCGGTGGTGTACGGCCTCCGCGCCTGGGGGTGGAGTTCGCGTCCCTCGCTCTGGCCGTCTGGGCACTGACGATGATCCCGCTGTCCGAAGAGCCCGTCCGGTCGGTCGTCTCGTACCGGCGCTTCTACCTGTTCACCGCCATGTGGGTGGTGGCCCAGGTCGTGGTGGGCGAGCGTCGTCGGCAGTGGGCGGCGTGCGCGCTGCTCGGGGGAGCGGTCGCCGTGGCGGTCGCCGGCACCGGTTGGATGTGGACCGAGCACGGCACCCTGTTCGTCACCCGGGCCGTGTTCGTGTCGAACGCCATGACCAGCGCCGCGTTGTTGATGATCGCGGCGGTGGTGGGGGTGGCCTTCGTCGTCGTGTCGAGAGGCTGGAGGCAGTGGCTCGTCGGAGCGGCGGTGGTCGTCGTGATCCTGGGTCTGCTGCAGACCATGACCCGGAGCGCGCTCGCGGGACTCCTGGTCGGGAGCGCCGTCGTCGCGGTCGTGGCGTGTCCGCGTCGCGGTTGGTGGTGGGTCGTCGCGGGAGCGGCGGCCGTCGTGCTCGTGCTGACCACCGGTGAGCACTTCGTCCCCGAGCGTCTCTGGCAGCGGATCGCCCCGGAAACGCTGATCGAGGGTCGCAACGCCCAGGCGCGGTTCGACATGTGGCGGGCCGGCCTGCGGATGATCGCCGAGCACCCCTGGACGGGGGTCGGCGACGTCTCGCTGGGCGAACTCTCCGAACCCTACTACGATCCCGAACCCCAGAGGCTCCACGGGCACATGCACAACAACCTGGTGCAGGTCGCCGTGATCTGGGGCCTGCCCGGCCTGGCGTTCTTCCTGGCGTTGTTCGCGGCCCAGTTGTGGGCCCCGTGGTCGCGGTGGCGGTCGGCGCAGCGGGTCGGACTCGTGTGGGCCTCCGGCTGGAGTCTGGGTGCCCTCGGAGCCGTCGTGGCCTTCTTCGTGGCCGGGTTCACGGAGTGGTACTTCGGTGATGCCGAGCCCCTGCTGATGGTCATGGCGATCATCGGTCTGGGGGCCGCTCCTCTCGACGGAGACGAACGCACGTGAACGAGCACGCCTGCCTGATCGACGGGACGGCCTATTTGTTCCGTGGCTACTACTCGGTGCGGCCGGTGCACGCGGCCGATGGCACCCCGGTGAACGCGGTACTGGGTCTGGGCAACGCCCTGGCGCGTCTGCTGCGCGACCGGGATCCCTCGCACGTGGCGGTGGCCTTCGACGCCGGTCGTTACACCTTCCGGCACCGCATCGATCCCGCGTACAAGGCCAATCGTGGGGACCCGCCCGAGGATCTGGTTCCCCAGTTCGCCCTGGCCCAGCAGCTGACCGAAGCCATGGGGCTGGCCACGATCGGTGTCCCCGACTTCGAGGCCGACGACGTCCTGGCGACGCTCACGACCATCAGTCGCGAGTCGGCGCTCGACGTCGTCCTGGTCTCCGGCGACAAGGACCTGGGCCAGCTGCTCGAACCTGGCGTGCGGTTGTTCGACCTGGCCAGGGCCATCGAGTTCGGGGCCGAGGACCTTCCCGCTCGCATGGGTGTGCGTGCGGATCAATTGGTCGATCTGCTCGCCCTCATGGGCGACAGCAGTGACAACATCCCCGGCGTGCGCGGCGTGGGACCGAAGGCCGCGTCTGCGCTGCTCGGGCACTTCGAATCGCTCGAGGCGATCTACGCTTCGCTGGACGAGGTCGAGACCCTGCCCGTGCGCGGGGCGCGCAGTCTGCGGCGTAAGCTCGAGGACTTCCGCGCCGACGCCGAGCGGAGCCGCGAGCTGGCCACCGTGCGCCGCGACGTGCCGCTGGGGCTCGAGGTCGACGACCTCCGCTGGGAGGGCGCCGACCCCGATGCGCTGGTCGAGTTCACTGCACGGTGGAGCCTGGGTGGGCTCGCCGACCGGGTGCGGTGGCTCGAGGACTAGGGGCGGGCAACGGGCCGGCCGGGCGATGGTCCGGAAGGGCCCGGGCGGGCGCCTGCCTGTATCGTGCGTCAGTCCAGGACCCGCGCGTCGATCTGACCGCCGCGGAAGCGGAACTCGTGGACGCCTTCGGCGCCGGTATCGGTGCGGCGCGCCTCGACACGGAACACGTACTCACCCGGCGGCAGTGGGATCGTGGCCCCCCGCGTCTGGACCGACGTGAACTCCTGGGTGACCTGCTCGAACAGCACGTCGACGTTCGAGGCATCGACGTTCTTGAAATAGCGGCCGCGGCCCTGCCGCGCGAGGGCCGTGAGTTCGGAGTCGTTGACTTCCGAGCCCAGACCCATGACGTGCAACTGGATCTCGGAGTGTTGCTCGAGCAGTGCCTCGACGTCGGCCTTGCCCACGGGTGGCGCGCCCGCCCACTCGTAGGAGCGCTGCGTGCCGATCGATCCCGTTCCGCTCAGATCGGAGTTGTCGAACCAGCTGTAGTTGTCGGCACCGTCGGAGAACACCACGACCAGGTGCTGATCGCGCGACGAGGCACCCGCGGCGGCCGCGTGGGCCGCACTGCTCTCGACCGCCGACTCCACCGCGGCGTACAGCTTGGTGAAGCCACCGGGCTCGGGCGCGGGAATGCGTTCGATGTCCGTTTCCAGCCAGTCGGAGTCGGTGGCGGTCTCGAGCGGGCGGAAGATGCGGTCGTTGAACCACACCAGTTCCCAGTCGAAGGATCCCGGCCGTTCCACGTACAGCGACTTGCCCTCGGCCGTGGTCCGCCGCGCCGATCCGAGCATCGGAGAGAAGGCGGACGGGGAGTGCTGCAGCATCGAGTAGCTGGCATCGAGCACGAGGGTCAGGTGGAGGTTCGAGGCGAGCGCCTCGGAATCCTCGTCGAGCAGACCCTCGACGTCGATCGGCCGCCCGTCGATCTGCAACTCGATCTCGAGGTCGTCGTCGCGGAGCGGTTCACGGTTTCCGTCGCGCGCGACGAACTGCACGACCAGCGTGGTCGTTCCGACCGTCGGATCGAACTGGATCTGTGGATCGCCGAACTCCTCGATCACGACCTGAGCGGCAGGATCCACCGGGGCGGTCGGTGAGCCGTCTTCGTCCTTCCCGCAACCGGAGAGAACCAGAGCGGTGGCGACCAGCACCAGGCCGCCACCCACGCGCGCACGACGGCACGCGGACGCAAAGCACTGCATGATGCGCATCCTCACTGCGGGGTGGTCTGGCGGGTCGTCAGGGTTCGATACCACGGCAGTGCCGTTTCGCACGACGCACCGTGGTCTTGGGCGGGGCCCGGGGAACGGTCCCGCGCGCTTCGGTTCGAGGGCGGGATTACCACAGCGCGGCCAGCGTGGCAAGCGCCCGCACCGCCGCGTGAACGGACGCCAGCAGTGCGCGCCACCACGGCGGCGGTGGTTCTGCCGATTCCCGCCCGGCCTCGGCCGTGCCGACCCCCTTCGTTCGGTCGTTCAGGTCCGGCACGGTCGGTCCCGGGTGAACTGTGGCGTCCCCCGCGGACGCGTCCCGAAGATGAGCTCGCCCACCCGCCGGTTGTGCCGCGCACAGAGCACCCGGAGGTTCTTCGCCTTGTGCGACCCACCCAACGCGAAGGGCCGGACGTGGTCGATCTGCAGATCGCGCGTGGCCG
>Ga0102943_1000100_pt1 | contig 57768 bp, 57 predicted proteins | sample SalPonC_black_MG_FD_78174 | JGI IMG/M metagenome (GOLD analysis project Ga0102943, IMG submission 78174) | Salt pond soil microbial communities from South San Francisco under conditions of wetland restoration - Salt Pond MetaG... | ecosystem: Environmental > Aquatic > Marine > Intertidal zone >...
CACATGCGTGGACGCGGTCGATTGTCAGCTGATTATGCGCAAGGATTTTACTTGGATTGTGGTTACTTGATCAATGACTGTGGGGTGCCTATGGGGATAGAGCGTTGCAATATCTATGCGCGTTGACAAAAATCGCCTCGAAGCGTGCAAAGGGGAGTTACAAAAGCTCCAAACACCTCTCAAGGAGCGGCTACTGCAAAAAAACATCAGCCTACTGTTTCAATTTTAGTCCAAGCAGTTTTGAGACCCGAAAATCAAATCTGACAGGCTGCTAGGCTGGAGCGCCGTTTTCCAATCGGCTCTCGGCCGACATCGCGCTGCCAACGAGCGTTGATTCCGCACGTTGTGACTGGGGTGATTGCGTCCATGCGCACACCCATGCCACACAAATAATGTGCGGGCTTTTGCCCACCATCCCTATTTTTGCTTCTCAAGCGCTCAATCGTGCTGTTGACTGCATACATGGAATTTATCGATAGTCATTGTCATCTGCAAACGTTTTTAAATAAGGGACAGTTAACTGAGGTGATGAGCCGGGCAGAGCAAGCGGGGGTAACGCGTCTCATCACGGTCGGTACCCACATTGGGGACTGGTCTTGCTACCGTGACTTAGCCAAGGCGCATCCGGGGCAGGTGTATTGGACCGTCGGGATCCACCCCTGTCATGTCGAGGAGGATTGGCAGGATCAGGGATCGGCTTTGTCTGTATGGTTTGCAGATGAATGTTTACCGGTTGCCTTGGGCGAGATCGGCTTAGACTATTTTCATTTACCTAAATTTCCTGACGAAGCAGCTGAACAGAAACAACGCCAGCAGGAAGCATTTGCGTTTCAACTTGCAGTTGCTTATCAATTGGACTGCCCGGTTGTGGTGCATTCCCGGCATGCTTTTCATGACTGCGTCGCGATGTTGGATCAGAGTGGAGTCAATTGGGAAAAGGTGGTGTTTCATTGTTTCTCCGAAGGTGTGGACGAGGTCACTCAATTAAATGAGCGCGGTGGGCGTGCATCTTTTACCGGAATTGCAACGTACAAGAATGCTGCAACGATTCGCGAAGCCATTTTAGCCCAGGGGATTGAGCGGTTGATGATTGAGACGGATGCGCCTTATCTGGCACCCGTGCCTCATCGGGGCAAACCTTGTGAGCCGAGTTATGTGCATCATACGGCAGCGCTGTGTGCGGATTTGTTTGGGGTGCCTATCGAGACCATTGCGGAGCAAACTGCCGCGAATACCCAGGCGTTTTTTGGGCTTTGAAGCGTTGGTTGTCGCTTATTCTTGAGGGGCCGTTTTTTTGAGTGCACCCGACATCGACAACGAAACAACGCCCTCTGGCGTGGGATAATCCTCCATGCCGGTTATGTAGATGAACACGCCTCGTCGGTTCTGTGCGAATTTCTCGATTGTTTCGCGTCGCAGTTTTTGTTCCGTCAGCGGTACCCATCTTATTTCCCCTGCTTCTCGATCAATAATCGCGCGGTTGTATTGTTCATTGCCATCTTGCTCGCTCACACTGTACAGATTACCTTGATAAATGAAGCTGCGCGAGTGAACAAATGACAGTGAACCCTGATTGGATAACACAGTTTGTCCTTTCAGAATACGGATGCCATCTATATTTTCCCACCAGTATTGTTGTTGCAGATCAATGGTTTGCAAGGTCTTGTTGTTGGGCGCTTTAATTTTAAGTGTGCCTTCCCATGTGCCGACGTAGCGATCGAGAATAGGGAACAGGGTCTTTTCGGCGAGCTGGGCGCCACGGTGTTGGATGTCTTCGGTTTTGGCGGCTGAAAAAGTGTGAGCTAGCCCAAACAGTATGGGGAAAAGCCAAAAAATGCGTGTTGTGTTCATGGGTGAATCATTTTCTGGATCCGACGAAAATACTGATTTTGGCATCCTCGCCGGCACCTAGGATTTCCTGGGCTCGTTTGAGGGCGTTAGCGGTTGAGCGGGTCGAGTTTTGCTGATTGTCAGGAAATACGTTTTTGCGATTCAGCACATTTAGTAACCCCGAATTTTTAAAGATACGAATGTGCTCTTTCTTACATTCGCTCACGAGCAGGAATCGATCGCGCTCGTTCATGTAATGCACCAGCTCTTCCATGGCCATTACGCCGGTGGCATCCAGATAGGTAGCATTGCGCATTTTGAGTATGACAATTTTCAAATTGGGATCTTCGCACACGCGGCGTATCTGGTCGCGAAATACCTCGGCTGCCCCAAAAAATAAGCTGCCTTCCACGTGGACAATCGAGATCTCTTTTTGCGGCCGCGTTTTTTCCTCCAGAGCTGAGAGCGCGCCTTCTTCAGTGAATCCATATTCGACGAGTTCAGGCGTACCGGCTTTCTTGAGAAAAAGTACGATACTTAAGCCGGTGCCAAAATAGATGGCAAAATCCAGTGGAAATAGAAGCGCGACCAAAACTGTTGCAACAAATACCAGTGCGTCCCCGCGGGTTGATTTTAACGAGACACGGATAGCATGTCGGCTAATTAGAGACAGGCCAATGTGAATGACCAGCACAGCGAGCGCAGCTGTGGGAACTTTGTCCAGATGCCCTCCGATCAAAAACACGCCGGCCAAGCATAAAAGTCCATTGATCAGGCTGGCGATGGGGGTTTGGCAGCCACTGGTCCAACTCAGTACCGAGCGGGTTAAAGAACCCGATGTGGGCATCCCGGCAAAAAATGCGCAGCCTAAGTTGGCCACACCAATGTTGAACATTTCTTGATTCCCTTCGAGCTTGGAGCCCGAACGTGCTGCGAGTGAACTGCCAATAGACATGCCCTCCAATATGCACAGCAGCGCGATTGCCGAGGCTGAGGTCACCGTTTGCCCGATCAGCTTGAGATTTAAGTCCGGAATGGTTGGCCTCCATTGAGACGCATCAATTTTTTCGAGATGAGCGAATTCAAACCCAAATTGATGGTTAGCGACAACAGCGATAAGGGTGGCCAGAAACAGGGTGATAGCAACGTTGGGCAGCAATTTCACATATTTGTTCAACACATACAGCAAAATAAATGTAATTAGACTCAGTCCAACTGAAGCCATCTCTACTTCTGCAATGTGTTTAAATGTGAGGAAAACGACTTCAACGAATGAACTGGCTTTTTCATCCGCGTCATATTGAATCCCAATAATATTTTTTATTTGATTGGCTACAATGAGCAGCGCCGCTCCGGTAATGTAACCTGTAACGACCGTTCTCGAAACCAGATGAATGAGATTGGCGACTCTGAAATAGGCCCCTACCATTAGAAATATTCCGACCAACAGCATCAGGATCGGTAGCATTGCCAGTTTTTCTGCATCGGTCACCAAATTCATCGCTGCAAAGGAACTTCCCAGTAAAACCGAGGTTGCATTGGTCGGGCCGAGTGTAATGAAGCGGTTGCCAGCGAAAAAAGTGCCGAGAATCGTTGCCACAATGGATCCGTAGATACCAAATTCAATCGGAATATCGGCGATCAGGGCATACGCCATTCCCTGAGGAAAGGCAAGCAGCGCGACATTGAAGCCAGCACGCATATCTCCGACCAGGGCATTCTTATTGTAGCCTTTAACATTTTTACGGATAGGAAAGAAATCGATCTGATTATAACGAACGAATGCCTGCCAAAATTCCTTGAACGATTTGATGTGCAAAGTTATATACCCGTGTCTTTAGATGATGTGTATGGCTTTCATACAAGCTATCACTTGGTTATTGTGCAATTCAACCTCAATTATGCAGACTTTACCGCATCTATACACCCTGCAGTAGCTGAAATTATAAAGTTTGGTGTGTAGTCGCTGGTTGTCGTGACACACGCAGCCTAAAATTTTGTATGCAGTCTTTGCGGGTTGTTTGCTTTATGCGCGCATGGCAGCAGGCACGCGCTCGCTCCAATACACATCCATAGGGCGGTTTGAAAAGATTGCGTGGTTTGACTAATGTAGCTGAAAAAAATGGGGCCAACAGCGCTGCAAATGACCAGCGCTGAGGTTACGTAGCCATTGATCCTGCCCAGATGAAGACGACCAAAAAAGCGCGGGCACGCAACATTGTACAAATTGCCAAAACAGGCACCACTCAAAGCGCCCAACATAATGAATGCCAGCTGACCCAGGGAGTTGTCTAAAAATAAAACACTGAGCGGGAACAGGCATTGGAGGACTAGGTATGCGATTAAAATGTTTTTCAACCGCGTTTTATTGTTCAGCCAACCGAGCAAAAAGCCGGCAAACACATTGATGACGGCTAAAGGCACGAGCAGTGAGTAGAATTGGTCGAGTCCAATACCGACGCCCACTGCAATATCAGACGCATGAAAGAAAATGGCAGTGATGGTAAAGCCGTGCAGCCCCAGAGTCGCTGTCAACAGCCAGAACGACCATGTTTTGATAGCTTCTTCCGCAGTAAACTCATGGTAGATTTTAAACTCTGAGAACGTGTTGGGGTCGGCTTCGATTTCGGGTAAGACGGTGCCATCCATTTGCAGGTCGGAAGCCTCAGGTGTGTCGCGGCAAAAGAGCCAAAAAAAACAGGTGAGCCCAAAAAAATACAAAATCCCAAGGTAGAAGAAGGTGTCTTGCCAGCCTAAATGTTGGACACCCTGGTTCAAAATCGAGGGCGCACTGTTAAACGCAATCGTGGTGAATATTCCGCCAATTGCGGCCACGAGGCCGCGCTTGCGGTCAAACCAATTGGACGTCATGGTTCTACTCACGATGATCAGCATGCCCTGTCCCCAAAAGCGGATGAGGAAAAACCCGAGGCTGATCACGATGGTGCCGACCAGCCAAGGGGGCATCCACGGGTTGAGCGCGAAAGTATAGATGCTTTGGCAACTGCTCATAAACAGTAGCGACAGGGAAAACGCCATCAAGGTAATCACCATCGTCATCCGCGCTCCCCAGCGATCGCAGAATTGACCGCAATAAGGGATGATGCATCCAGATGCGAGCGTCCCGACCATGTATGCCATGCTCAGTTGAATATCCGATAATTTCAGAGCTTGTAACAAGGGTTGTTTAAATGGGCTTACACCGGCGGTTTGACCTGGGATACTGGCCAATGTACCCAGGGTACCCATCGCCACGATCACCCAGCCGTAAAAAAATGGCCATTTTTCCGGTGCAAAAGGAAAATCGGGTCTGAATAGTGTGTGAACCTTGCCCATTTTGTGTATTGGATAATTTTACCGCCGAGGCTTCACCAATAAACCAGGATTGTCAGCAAAGAATATCTGACCGTTCACCCGAGCGGTCCGGTCAAAGTCCCGGCAGCATCGTGCACAGGAGGCCGGGTTAACTGTGCTCAGGGTTTAAGCGATGTCTGCTGGACTGCGCACTTTTTCACTTACTTAAGTGAAAACACTCTCTGCAGGCGCAAGAGCTTGATGACTTCCTCTACGTGTTTGTTAGCGTTTTCGATCACAATCGGCGGTGCCTGTGGATCCAGGCGTTTTTGAATGCCGAGCAGGGCGCCGACGCCAGAACTGTCGATGAAATGAACTTCGGAAAAATCGATAAAGACCGAGGTGATGTGGTTATCCCATTTCGCTTCGACGGATGCTTTGAACTCACTCGTGCGAGCAGCATCAAATTTTGGCACATTGATTTTGATGCGCAATTCTCGCTTGCTGCTGTCCAGGGTAAGTTGGTAATTTTGCATATTTTCAATAAGCATACTCAAATCCCTTCAGGTTACGAGTTTCTTCTCATATGCAGGAAGATTTTATTAACGGTAAATCGATCGAAATCGCGTCCCAATTGGATTTGGTTGACGGGGTGCGCGAGCAGTTCACTACATTCTTGCGCAACAGCGCCATCAGCGAACGCGAGGTCTATTTCTGGAAGCTGGCCATGAGTGAAGCGATGGTCAACGCAATTGTCCACGGGAACCGCTCAGACTCGAATATACCGGTCCGTGTTACCTGGTACCTGCGGGGCAACACCGTCGGATTGGAAGTGTACGACAGTGGCGGCGGTCCTCCATTGAATACGGAGCGTGAGCGTAAATTACCGGACAACCCCCTTGAAGAACACGGTCGTGGGTTATACTTAATCAAAGAGTTCTGCGATCGAATTGAGCACTGGCGAGGAGATGATGGCTATCGAGTGGTGATGACCAAAACATACGAAGCAGTGGAGTCGGTAGCGAGTGATATTGTTTTGGAGCAGGCGCTTAACGAGTTGAGCGCCTGCTACGAGAATCTGGCAGCATTTTACCGATTGGGCGATGGGTTGGTACGTTCAGAAAAGGTGTCTCACTTTGTGGAGCAGGCTTTGGGCGATTTATTGAAAGTCGTTGCCTGTGACAGAATTCAACTTAGCTTGACGGAAACCCTGCAACCTTCCCTGTTGGACGATCTCAAGGGGCTGCCACGCGTGCGGACGGAAGTGGCAGAATTCGGGCTTGAAAGCGATGCTTATCTCAACAAAGAAGAATTTATCTGGGAGACCCTTGAAGAAATTCGAGGGGACAGCGAGCTTGCCAGTTATCCGTGCGGGTTTTGTTGTCCTGTACAAGCCGCAGGGAAAATTCAAGGCGTGATCACGATCGCTCGCCAAGGCGTTGCGCAGTATTTCAATTCTTCCGAGTTGAATAACGTGAGGACATTTGCGGATCTGATTGGCATTGCGGTGGCGAATGCCAACAATACGATTGTGCGCGGCCGGGAGGCACAGGCCTACCGCGAACTGGAGATTGCCTCACAGATGCAGGATAATTTGCTGCCGATACCGCAGGTGCCCCCACATGAGCGTTGGCAAGTGTTCGTGCAGCGCAAGAGCGCCCGCGACGTAGCGGGTGATTACGTTGAAATCAAGGAAGCCAAGGATGGCTACTTGTACTTGGTCACAGTGGATGTGATGGGGAAAGGCATTTCGGCTGCCTTTCTCGCAGCCATGTTTAGAACCGCTTTGCACATCACAATGGCTCATGCTTACACCTTGGAAGCTTTGATTCGGACCTTAAATCGTGTGCTTCTGGGACAATTGGGCGACATGACAATGTTCGCCACCTGCGGCATTGCTAAAATACACCCGGAATTTAAGCGAATTGAAATGGTCAACGCGGGCCATTGCCCCTTGATAGTGTCCGTACCTGGCCGGGATGCATTGATTGAAGTCGGCCCTTCTGGACCTCCCCTTGGCTTATTCGAGGATGCTCGATATGAAAAAGAGACCTATGCATTGCAAGGCGGTGAGCGCGTATACATGGTGACCGATGGATTGTACGAGTGGCAATGCAACGGCGAATTGTGGGGATGGGAGCGTTTTCTCGAATTTGTCCGCGCACATGCAGAGTGTGGTCCGGAGGCGTTTTGGAATCAGTTGCAGACGCTCATCGCGCAACGTCGGGAAAGTGGCGGAGAAGCCGATGACGACCAAACCTTCCTCTACTGGGAATTGCACTCCAACGAGTGATCTTAAATCTGGGACCTCGGTAGATTCTACGAGGATTTAATCTGCAAATCTGGACCCGCTAAGCGTGACTGGCAACCAACTCGTAGAATTGCTCGAATAAGCGATCGGAATCGTGTGGACCGGGCGATGCTTCGGGATGGTATTGCACAGAAAAAACCGGCAGATCTTTGTGACGCAGACCCTCCACGGTATTATCATTGAGGTTGATTTCAGTGACAATTGCACCGCGATTTTCAAGTTCCTCTGGAGTGGCGGCAAAGCCATGGTTTTGGGACGTGATTGCAACGTGTCCGGTTTCTACATTTTTAACCGGTTGGTTGGCACCGCGATGCCCAAACTTCAGTTTAAATGTTTTAGCGCCCAGAGCATGCGTCAGGATGTGATTGCCCATGCAAATGCCAAACGTGGGGTAGTGTTGAATCAATTTAGCAAAAGTGCTGTGGACATAATCCAGCGGTTCCGGATCGCCGGGACCGTTGGAAATAAAGATCCCGTTCGGTTGGATATCTTTCACTTGTTCAAAAGTAGTACTGGCGGGAACGACCGTCACGTCAAAGCCATGGTAACTGAGCTTTCTGAAAATATTCAGTTTGGCACCAAGATCATACGCGACAACGTGATAGCGCTTTTTATTCAGGGTAGACGGATTTAAGTGCGTGCCATTCACCGTAAAGGGGATGGACTGCTTGCGTTCGGGATCCCAACGATAAATCTGTTTACACGTGACTGCTTGTACGTGATCGGCACCGACGATGCCTTCCCAGGACTGAGCCTGCTGGACAGCTTCTTCATCAGAAATGCCTGCGGTTGAAAGACAGGCTTTCATGGCACCCGTCACGCGCAGCTTTTTGGTGACGGATCGAGTGTCGATATTTTGAATTCCTGGTATATGATGCTCCAGCAAATATTCGTGGAGCGATGTTTGGCTGCGCCAATTACTCGCCACTGGGCTGAGTTCACGGATGACAAATGCACTGACCTTAGGCCCCCCCAAAGACTCGACGTCCTCATCGTTGATACCATAGTTACCCACCTGTGGGGCAGTCATGGTGACGATTTGGCTGTAATACGACGGGTCCGTTAAAATTTCCTGGTAGCCCGTCATCGATGTATTAAATACTGCTTCACCTACGACTGTTTTCTCAGCACCAAAACCGATTCCAGTAAATACGCTACCGTCCTCCAGTGCTAATACCGCTTTTTTATGTTCAAACATAGATCTTGAGTGATAGTGTTGGTCCAGCCGGGAGCAACCCTAAAACAATGCAGCTGGTTATTTGTCGGCGAGAATCTCCTCAAGTGCTGCGACAATCGCGACCGCAGCCGAGGGTTTGATCCAGTAAAACACATCTCGACACCGTTTCTTGTTCTCGATAATTCCAGCTTGGCGCAGAACCCGTAGATGGTGCGACACTGTCGGTTGCGCCAATCCCAGTTTTTCAGCGATTTGGGACACATTGCAGCCGTTTTTGCAGTCCTCACCCGTCGACAGCAAACCCAATATTTTCAGACGGGCTCGATCTCCGAGCGCCCACAATTGCTTGGCTAGTTCTTCTTCGTCAAATGACATGACATCCAATCTATCGTTCCTGTATGAAAAGCAATTTCCAAAAATCTCAACTTTGCAACACAAATATATTGATGAATTTAAATATATAAATTTTTGTTGCAAAGACAAGCAATTTGATTTTGAACGTAAGTTTTCACCGAGAGAATTATGTATCCACAAGACAGTCTAGAAAACTGGCACGACGGGCAGGGGCTCTGGTCGGATGTTGCTCCGAGCGATTGGAATAATTGGGTGTGGCAACTGAAGCATCGAATCACGACGCTTGAAGGTCTGGAGCAACACCTCGAATTAACGCCGGAAGAACGTGCCGGTTGTTTATTTGCCGACAAAAAGCTGGCATTGGCGATCACCCCGTATTTCTTTAACTTAGTAGATCGATCGGACCCCGACTGTCCGATTCGGCGGCAAGTCATTCCTCGAGTTGAAGAGACGGAGGTAGCGGATGACGAGTTGCTGGATCCCGTTGGTGAAGAGAGCTCCATGGCGGTGCAGGGGATTGTGCATCGTTATCCTGACCGCGTGTTGTTTTTGGTGACCGATCGTTGCGCTGCATATTGTAGGTACTGTACCCGGAGTCGGCTGGTCTCCAATGCTCAAGACTACAATTTTCATCCTGAGTTTGAGGAAGGTTTGCAATACATTGAGAGTCACTCTGAAATCCGGGATGTTTTACTCAGTGGCGGGGATCCTTTGCTGTTGAGCGATAAAAAGCTGGATTATTTACTGGGCCGATTGCGCTCGATTCCACATGTTGAGTTCATCCGGATTGGGTCGCGCATCCCTGTGTTTTTACCGCAGAGAATCACTCCAGAGTTATGTGAGATTTTTAAGCAGCACGGCCCTATCTGGATGAGTATCCATGTCAATCACCCGTCTGAATGCACCTTAGCGCTCCGCAGAGCGACCGAGCGTCTCGCTTTTGCCGGGGTTCCGCTCGGCAATCAATCGGTGCTGTTGAAGGGAGTGAACGATTCGGTCGAGGTTTTGAAATCCCTTGTGCATCGGCTGTTAATGATGCGGGTCAGACCTTACTACTTGTATCAATGTGATTTGATAACGGGGAGTGCCCATTTACGGGTAGATGTGCGCAAAGGAATTGAGCTTATTCAGAATTTGCGGGGCTACACGACCGGGTATGCAGTGCCGCAGTATGTGATTGATGCCCCCAACGGTGGAGGCAAGATCCCGGTAAATCCTAACTACGTGAAAACGATCACTGCCAATGAGCTCGTGATGCGAAATTTTGCTGGAGAAGAATATCGCTATCCTCTTACCCAAAAGCAGCTCGTCCGCAACGGCGTAGCGGGGAATACTCCGCAATGGGTGGAAGAAGTTTTAATTTAGTTCCTTTATGTCAAGGTCCTTACAGCTTTTGTAAAGGTTTCAGCTAATTGTCTTATCAACTCGTGTAGAGATTGTGTACGGCCCCATCCTGGTTAATTAAACAATGGACATCGTCAGGGAGTTACTTTATCTTGCTCCTGATTAGAAAGGGATGTGATGTCAGAATCTAAGGCGATAGTCGGCTCAATCGTCAGCCAACCGTGTGAATATGTGCAGGATACAGATTCTGACTGGGCACTCGTGCAGCGTGTCCAGGCTGGAGAAGTTGCTGCATTTGATCGTTTGGTTGTGAAGTATCGTGAGCGTCTGTATGCGGTCATTTACAATCTGACATCGAATTGCGAGGACACCAACGACTTGACGCAAGATGTGTTCATCAAAGCCTTTCGCTCGATTCATAAGTTCAGAGGGCGTTCCAGTTTTTTTACCTGGCTGTATCGGATTGGCGTCAACACCACGTTAACGCATTTAAAGCGCAACCGCATGCGTCGTTTTTTTAGTTTCGAGCACATAGATGAGCAGCTTTCCCAAGAAGAATTGGTGCAATTTCTGGCTGCAAAGTCACGGTCTGACAAGCCAACATTTTTGAAAGAGTTACAGGAAAAATTGAACGAAGCTCTGCAAAAATTGTCTCTTAATCATAGGACGGTTATTGTTTTATTTGAGATCGAGGGCCTGAGTCATCAGGAAATCGCTGAAATAACGCAAACGTCTGCAGGAACGGTTCGTTCCAGACTACACTATGCAAAACAATCACTGCAAAACTGTTTGAAGGATTATCTTTGCTAGTTCGTTCAATTTTTTATGCAAAAAATTTCCGAAAAAGACACCAAGCTCGAGGTTGGACAGCTTCTTAAGTTAAAGCGTTTGGAAAAGCCGGCTGACGCTTACTGGGAAACATTTCAAAATGAGCTGCGGGACAAAACACTGCAAACACTGGTAACCAGAAGGCCCTGGTATCGTCGGGTGTTGGACAGTGTTGAGGGGCAAATGCAACCGTTTTTACAGCTTTCTGCGGCGGCCATTTTGCTGGTTTGTTTTGTTGCCTCAAATTACCAGCTGGTGCAACGTGAAACGGTGAATGCTGTGTCCTGTGTAAATGCGACTGTGGCATCCGGTGATGCATCGTCCGCAGTCGAGATGACAGGAGTGCAAAGCCCTGAACCTGGCACCTCATCGGCCGTGGTTGAATTGGGCGAGCCGAGTTTTGTTGTAGCTGCGTTTGCCGCCGAACCCGAAAACCAGAGTAACTTTACGAAGGTCGCTGTGTCCAAAAGTATGCCAACAGTGAACTCGAGTAACATTCATTACATTGCTGGACATTTCAGAGATGCTTTTTCAAGCGTCGCTGTTTCGAATGTCGTTCGATGAGGCATTTGTACGAACGCAATGAGACGCCCTCGATTTTTTCGTGCCGTGGTGGCCATCGTTCCGTCTGTTCCAGCGCGGGTGGGTCTGTGGCGTGATCGGTTCCGCAATGCGGCGGACGTTCATGGAGGCTCTCTGCACGCCTGCGGGTTGTACCTGCTGATATTGCTCAATGGCTTTGGGCTGCCCACAGTGACCCATGCTGCCAGCGATTACTTAAATTTGCAGCGCCGCATCATCGAAATTCACCAGAAAAACCAGGAGGGTGTGTTCAAGGTACTCGCCGCCTTTAATCCGCAGGATGCGCAATCAAAGGCATTATTATTTGTTGGCACTGGGTTTTGCGTGAGTAAAGAGGGGCATATTTTAACCAATACCAATGTTACCCTGGGGGCAGACCGCGTGTGGGTCGAGCGAGAAGGTGTGGCGTATGCTGCGGAACAGGTGGGGCACGATCCCCTGACCAACATTGCGCTGATTCGCATGTTGGAGCCACCGCCCCAGCTCAAGGTGTTACGGCTCAGTGAGATGGCCAAACCTCCTGAAATCGGGAGTTTGTTGGTTGCGCTTACCTGTGAATTAGGCCTGGAACCGGGGCCGACAATGGGGGTGGTCAAAGGATGGAATACGAATTACGGAGAACGTATTTTACCCACAGTGTATCTGCGCACAGATATTGCAGCCGATGGGGGTGAAGGCGGAGGTCCTGTGTTTGATTTAAATGGCAGTCTGGTGGGGATGATGGTTGTGGCGCTTCCAGAGATTCGTTCGTCATTTACGTTGCCAGCTAAAGCAGTGAGTCGCGTCATGGATGACATCTTATTATCGGGTGCTGTCACCTATGCTCATTTTGGTTTTGAAACCAAGCAAATGTCAGAAGTTGAAAAAGGCACGTATGTAATAATTGAGGAGCTGGAAGTGGAGGGACCCGCTGCTCTGGCTGGACTCAAAGTCGGCGATAAGCTTGTAAAAGTTGGCGATTATACGATTGATGCGGATACGGATTTGCGCCTCGCTTCTTTTTACATCCGTCCCGGGGAATACGTGCCCGTTGTTGTCATGCGCGACGATGCTCTAGTTGAATTGGCCATGAAAGTGGGTGTGCGCGAATTTCCTGACTCGGAAGTGCCGCCTAGCCAGACGCTTTTGCTCCCCGATACAGATAAGCCGGAGCCCGTTACCCCCAAGTCGGCATTAGGCGACGACTCGGGGAAGCGCAATCCAGTGGTGCCGGTTCGTGAAGCGCCTGAAGTGGCTGCCGAATCTTGAGCAGTTGTGTTGAACAATGACAAAAAAAGACAGAGCCGCGTATATTGCGCAGCGTTTGGAATTCTTATTCCCCGAGACGCCGATTCCATTGGATCATACAGATCCGTTTACATTGTTGGTTGCCGTTTTGCTGTCGGCGCAATGTACGGATGTCCGCGTCAATCAGACAACCCCTGCACTGTTTGCCAGGGCCGATAACCCGCAAGCGATGGTGCAATTATCGATTCAAGAAATCGAAGACCTCATTCGCCCCTGTGGACTGGCTCCCATGAAGGCCAAAGGTATTCACGGTCTATCCGAAATCATCCTGGCGCAACACGGAGGAAAAGTGCCAGCGTCTTTCGCAGCTCTCGAAGCGTTGCCAGCTGTCGGACATAAAACGGCATCTGTTGTGATGAGTCAGGCTTTTGGTCATCCAGCCTTCCCAGTAGACACGCACATTCACCGTTTAGCTAAAAAATGGGGGTTGAGCTCGGGCAAAAATGTGGTGCAGACGGAAAAAGATCTAAAACGGATTTTCCCTAAAGACCAGTGGAATCCGCTGCATTTGAGGATTATTTTTTTCGGGCGAGCTTATTGCCCGGCGCGCGGCTGCGACGGTTTGCGCTGTGAAATCTGCCAACATTGCTTTCCCAAACGCGTGAAACCGGTTTTACATTAGTATTTAACCTAAGATACTAATGTATTGGGTTGCATTTGCAGTAAATTCCTATAGGTTTGCATTTTTTGGTGACTTCACCAAGGTCGGAAGGTCTAATTCTCAATATTATTTTATGAGCACTGAACCAGCAGCAAAATTGTCGAAGAACGAAGGACTCAAAGAGGCGAGTAATTATTTGCGAGGCAGCATATTGGAGGGGTTAGCGGATGTTTCAACTGGGGCGATTTCTGATGCGGATACGCAATTGACCAAGTTTCACGGTATTTATCAGCAAGACGACCGGGATGTTCGTTCTGAACGTCGCAAGCAGAAACTCGAAAAAGCGTTTTCGTTCATGATTCGAGTCCGGGTTCCCGGCGGGGTGGCCACTCCCCGGCAATGGTTGGAAATGGATCGCATAGCGGATGAATTTGCCAATGGAACGCTCAAGTTAACGACCCGGCAAGCGTTTCAATTTCATGGTGTCATTAAAACCAATCTCAAGAAAACGATCCAGGACATCAATGCTTCATTACTCGATACGATTGCTGCCTGTGGGGATGTGAACCGCAACGTCATGTGCAATCCAAACCCCTACCAGTCGGCAGTGCACGCTGAGGTGTTCGACTTGTCGAGAGCGATCAGCGACCACTTAACACCGCGCACCCGCGCGTATCATGAGATTTGGTTGGATGACGAGAAAGTGGAGTCCAGCGCGGAAGATGTTGAGCCGATCTACGGCAAAACTTACTTACCGCGTAAGTTTAAAGTCGTCATTGCAGTCCCTCCCAGCAATGACGTGGATATTTTTGCGCACGACCTCGGCTATATTGCAATTGTTGATGAATCTGGTCAGCTCCTCGGGTATAACGTGACGGTTGGCGGCGGCATGGGTACGCATCACAACAATGCCAAAACATTTCCCCGTCTGGCGGATGTCATGGGGTTTTGTACGCCCGAACAGGCAGTCGATGTTGCCGAGAAAGTCGTGACTGTGCAGCGTGATTTTGGCGACCGCACGGATCGCAAGCACGCGCGTTTGAAGTACACGATCGAGGATCGCGGTATCGACTGGTTTCGCGGTGAGGTCGAGCAACGCTTAGGGTATCCATTAGCGGCCCCTCGCCCTTTCCAGTTTGAGCACATGGGGGATCGTTATGGCTGGGTGGAAGGGACTGATGGCAAGGCGCACTACACGCTGTTTATTATGAGTGGGCGGGTCAAGGATACCGCATCTTTGCAGATGAAAACCGGGCTGCGAGAAATCGCCAAAATACACAGCGGTGATTTCCGCCTGACGCCCAATCAAAACTTGATCATCGCCGGCGTTACACCTGACAAGCGGTCACAAATTGAAGATTTGATTTGCCAGTTTAAACTCGATCAGCACGAGCACATTTCAGGTTTGCGCCGCAACTCGATTTCGTGTGTGGCCCTGCCCACTTGTGGTCTGGCTCTGGCCGAAAGTGAACGTTATCTTCCCGAACTGGTGACCAAACTCGAAAATGTTTTTGAGCAAGTCGGCTTGCGCGATGATGAAGTGGTGATTCGCATGACAGGTTGCCCAAATGGGTGCGGGCGGCCGTTTCTCGGCGAGATTGGTTTTGTAGGGCGGGCTCCCGGTAAATACAACTTGTACCTGGGCGCTGGTTTTTCAGGTGAACGGCTGAACAAACTTTATAAAGAAAGCCTACAAGAGGACGAAATCCTCGCGACATTGACACCGATTATCGAACGCTACGCGAAAGAGCGTGAGGATGGCGAGCGCTTTGGTGACTTCGCTGTGCGCGCGGGTTACGTGCAGGCGGTGCACAAAGCCTCAGAGGATTTTTGGGCGTAAGTCGTGGTTGAACGTTAAAAGCAGATGATCGTTCAGTCTGGCTGAACGCTATGGCAAACTCTCCCGGTGCAACGCGTCGATGCGAATGAATTCGAACAAACCTTAGCGGAATACAATATGGCGGTTGCGCAAACGCCGGGGATTTCTGCATTTACGACGAGCAGCGACTGGTCCTGGGCGGCGCACACCGCACTGCATCCGCCCCGAGAGCTCTTCGCATATCGTGAGGGCAACGCTTGGGTGGTATTGGCGACGGGTGCATTATTTGGTTCCCCATCCGTGTTGCAGCCGCTTGAGTCATGCTGGTCGTTTGTGTGCCCGGCAGTCGGGCGCGAGCCTCGACAGGTTGCGCAATTGTTACAATCCGTTCTGCGGCGTATGAGCCCTGATTATCCTCTGACGTATCTGGGAGGTCTTCCGCAACACGGAGCCTTACACCACGCTATCCGTCAAAGTCTAGAGGGTGCCTATCGCGTCGTCGCCATCCCCGGTTGTCATTCCCTGCAAGCAAGCCTGGACGGAGGGGTGGACGGCTTTATGTCACGACGAAGTGCGAAATTTCGGGCGGAGATCAACCGTGCTCGGCGACGTGCGTGCGTACAGGGATTTACGGCCGAGCGCATGGTTCACCGTGTGTGCGGGGAAGCGCTGTGGCAACGCGTTATGGCAGTGGAGGCAGCGACTTGGAAGTGGCAACAGGGTGAAAGTATTTTTCAAGGCGAAGCAGCCGGTTTTTATCAGCGAATGATGCAGATGGCAGGGGCCTGTGGTCGTTTGCGCGCAGTCTTTTTTCGATACCAGGGGCGCGATGTTGCGTATGCTTTTGGTGCCGTGTTTGCCGGCATGTTTCGTGGCTTGCAAATGGGTTATGACCACGTCTTCGCGCAGTTCAGCCTGGGCAATCTGGCTCAGTTTGAACTCATTGAACAAAGTTCCATCGAGGCACTGGAATGGTATGACTTGGGGATGGTGATGGATTACAAATTCCGTTGGGCCGACCGCCAGCTGAATCTGACGAATTTGTGCATTCTGCGCAATTGAGGCGGTGCCTAATTCAATACAGACGTGGAGTAATTACCGTCCTTATTCAGTTTGTTGCGAAAACTGGAAATAAATTCGAGGGTGCGGTCGACATTTTCTTCACGCAGGAGATGCGGCAAATTCTGGTGCGAAAGGGAGGCCTGTTCCACGTCAGGCTGCCTGGAGGACATGCCTGCCAAATTTGCAAATCCCATGGACCAATCCAGGAATAGGCGATGGTCGATCTTTTGTAAGAAATTGAGCGTGATACGTGTGTGGCGGGTGTCTCGGCGGATATTTTCCCACAACCTGTAAACACTGCGGTCTGGACCCTCGATGAGTTGGATGAAACGCATATCCTGGTACATTAAAAAACCTGTGATGCCCGTCTTCCGATTGTGGGTACGAGCAAGTTTTAACAGTTCTTTCAGCTCTTGTGGCGACATCGGTGCCACCGCCTGACTGTGATAAACAAGTCTTAACATAAGCTAACCAGGTTCAATTTATAGATTACCAACATTTTAGCGATTTTCAAGTCGGATCTTAAATATGGAGATTCTCTGGTGTTGTGCCTGGGGCCATAGGGTCAGTACTTGGTGATTAAAAATGACGGCTTAGTATTGAGTTTTCCGGAAATCTCCTTACGGTTGACTCTATGAAAATCACACACATTTCATTGTTTGTTGTCGGAGCTTGTGCTTTTGTAGCTCCTTTGTCTGCCGGCCCCGGTTGTGGCGGCTGTGCTCAACCAGGTGCCAAACAGGCGGTTGTAAAGCCTGTGCCCACTCAGTCGGAATGCGGCATGTTTACCCAGGAATATGCGGCGAAGAAAAAATCGGAATGTGCCGACAAGCGGTCTATCTCGGGACAGTGGTCGTCTAACACCAATGGTTCGCGGTTGACGCTTTGGGACAATGGCACTTTCGTTTTGAGCGAGCAAGGCCGTTTGACGGTCGGGCAGTACGCAGTCGATAAAGACGAACTGGTTTTGAAGACGCAGTCGAGCGCAAAACAAGGTGAATGGGTGTCGCACCGTTATCAGTTAGCGGAAAAACCCGACAGCTTGACATTGTCGACAGCCGAAACTGCTGCTCGAAGCGGCGACACGAGATTTGTAGGGGTGTGGAGCTATCAAGACGAGGCTCCGCAAGCAAAGGGCTAGCCGAATCTCTCACCACTCATGGAGCATAATCGCGCATGACGGAAATAGCAGCACGCAACTTGCCATGCGAATTTGCATGGCATTTACCTATCTGCATGGCTGCATTTGGCACTGCTATTTTCTAGACCTGAACCATTATGCTTCGACTCTGGTGAAATGTCCGGTCTAGGCAGCTTGGTTTAACTTGGCTGGCGGAATTATCCGTCACCAGTAGGCTTTTTATTGCAGAAAGAACCCGAGTCGACACTCGGGTTCTTTTTTTGACCATTCGAATTCTGCTTGAAACGTCGAAGGTAGCTGATTTTATCTCAACCCCTTGCAGACATCTTATCTTATGAATGAAGCCCATATCCAACGTATTTCAGACGAACTCAATCTGCAGCGTCAGCAAGTGGTTGCGACGAGCCGATTACTTGCCGATGGCGGCACGGTGCCGTTTATCGCCCGCTATCGTAAGGAAGCCACGGGCTCGCTGGATGAGGTGGCGATCACCGCGATTCGCGATCGCCTGGGGCAGCTCGCCGAGTTGGACAGTCGTCGGGAAGCAATTATCAAGTCTTTAGATGAGCGCAAGTTGCTCACGCCCGTGTTAAATAAGGCTATCCAGGCAGCCGAAACTTTAACGCGGCTGGAAGACATTTATTTACCCTATCGGCCGAAGCGCCGCACGCGGGCGACGATAGCCCGCGAAAAAGGGCTCGAACCGTTGGCTCAATATATTTTTGAGCACCAACATACCGATCCGACGGCTGAGGCTGACAAATATGTGGACCCGGCCAAAGAAATTGAAAATGTAGACGCCGCATTGGCAGGTGCGCGCGATATTCTTGCGGAGACGATGAACGACGATGCAGACGTGCGCGCTGCAATGCGCACATTATATTTTGAGCAGAGCGTACTGAGTTCCGCAGTCATCACCACAAAAGAAGCAGCGGGTGCCAAATATCGCGACTATTTTGACTGGCAGGAACCGATCTCCAAGGCACCCTCACACCGTATCCTGGCTATTCGGCGTGGGGAGAAAGAAGGGTTTTTGTACACGCGCGCCCAACCAGATGAGGCGCTTGCCAAAGCCATCCTGCAGCGCACGTTCGTGAAGGGACAGGGCAAAGGTGCAGAACAGGTGTCCATGGCGGCAGAAGATTGTTATAAGCGCTTGTTGGGACCTTCTCTGGAAACGGAAACGCGCATGCACTACAAAAAGCAATCAGATCAAGCAGCTGTGCGGGTATTTGCGGATAATCTGCGCGAGTTGCTGTTAGCTTCTCCGCTGGGGCAGAAGCGCGTCATGGCCATTGATCCCGGCTTTCGCACTGGCTGTAAGGTGGTTTGTCTTGATGCTCAGGGAAAATTATTATTTAATGATGTGATATATTTGGAGCAGTCACAGCACCTTGCGCAACAAGCTGCCGACAAGGTAATGGCGTTGTGCCAGCGTTTTGCAATTGAGGCAATTGCGATCGGGAATGGTACGGCCAGTCGTGAGACTGAAACATTCGTGCGAGGCCTGCCGCTTCCCGCTGCGATGGCTGTGGTGATGGTGAATGAAAGTGGAGCTTCCATTTATTCCGCTTCTGAAATTGCCCGCGAGGAGTTTCCGGACCAGGACATTACCGTGCGCGGCGCGGTTTCGATCGGTCGGCGTTTGATGGATCCCTTGGCCGAATTGGTCAAGATCGATCCCAAGTCTATCGGGGTCGGGCAGTATCAGCACGATGTGAGTCAGACCTTGTTGAAAAAAAGCCTGGATGATGTGGTCGTCAGTTGTGTAAACGCTGTCGGGGTTGAAGTGAATACAGCCAGCAAGCAATTGCTTTCTTATGTTGCGGGTTTAAATGAAACGATTGCGGGGAACATCGTCGCGTATCGCAATGAGAACGGACCCTTTCGATCGCGTGAGGAACTGTCCAAAGTGCCGCGCCTAGGGCCTAAGGCGTATGAACAGGCTGCAGGTTTTTTGCGTATCCGGGATGCGGCTAACCCATTGGACTGCAGTTCGGTTCACCCTGAGAGCTATGGGGTGGTGGAGCAAATAGCGCAGCGGGTTGACTGTACGGTCCAGGATCTGGTGAAGAACGCCTCGCTGCAAAGAAAAATCAATATTGAGGATTTTGTTTCGGAGCAAGTGGGACTCCCCACGTTGCGCGATATTGTGGCGGAATTGGCCAAGCCCGGTCGTGACCCACGCGAGCAATTTGAAGTGTTTCAATTTGCCAAGGGAGTGGCAACCATGACGGATTTGCAGTTGGGCATGAAGGTTCCAGGGCTGGTTACGAATGTCACGGCTTTTGGGGCGTTTGTCGATGTCGGCGTGCACCAGGATGGTCTCGTGCATATTAGCCAGTTATCCGACTCATTTGTGGAGGATCCCGCGAAGGTGGTCAAGGTTGGCCAAAAAGTGCAGGTTACGGTGACGGAAGTCGATATCGAGCGCAAACGCATTGGGTTATCGATGAAAACGAATCCAGAGCTGGCTGCGCAGCGCAGTGTAGCGGCTACCAGTAACCGGGCAAACTCAGGAAATTCTAAGCACGGTTCATCGCAAAAAGGTCGTGTAGCCAATGGCCACCGTTTTCCAAAACATCGGCAGGAGAATCGCTCTGCCGACAATGGATTGCGCGATGATTGGTTCAGTCAAGCGTTGAGTAAGGGCAGGCGGTAAGGGGTAGGCGCGTTCCATGGTATTATGAATATTACAGTCATAGGCATCGGCAGTGCCTCGAGCCCGAGTACTCGATTTCGATTTCATCAGTATGCAGATCTGTTTGCTGAAGCCGGGCACCAACTCAATTTTGTCTATAAATACGACATAGATGCCGTACCTTTCTGGCAAGCCCTTGCCAATGCGGATATCATTATTAATCAGAAATGTTTACTCGGAAAACGGTATGCCAGGCGGATATTCAATTTAGGTAAACCTGTTTTTTTTGATTTTGATGATGCCATTTGGACACGCCCCGGCAAACCTTATAGTTGGTTGACTCAGCGTAAAGTGGATCGTCGACTTGCACGCTGGTTGAGTGGGGCAACGGGCGTTATGGTGGCGAACTCATTTTTAGCGGAAAAAGCGGCACAATATTCAAGGAACGTGGAGGTGATACCCATGGCGCTTGACACTGAACGGTGGAAACCCGCCGAAAAAAGAAAAGCAAAGGATCGCATTTTTGTTGGCTGGAATGGCGGACCTAATAACCTCCCTTTACTGGAGCAGTTAAACCCTCTTCTAAAAGCGTTTCTAAGGCAGCATCCACAAGTTGAAATGCATGTATTTTGTGGTAAAAAGCCCTGCTTCGACTTTCCCTACGAGTATCACAGTTTCTCTGTCGAAAGGGAGATACCTTTTGTGCAAAGTCTGGACATTGGGCTCTTGCCGTTGGAGTCAGGCGAGCATTCTGATGGCAAGTCGCCCATTAAAGCACTGCAGTATATGGCCTGTGGGGTACCCGTTGTAGGTAATTTCAATCGGGGTGGTGCTGGCTTTCTAATCAATTCAACATGTATTAAAGTCTTGTCGGTTGCACAATGGGCTCCAGCCTTGGAGCGCTTAGTATATGATGACTCTTTTCGAAAAAGTTTAGCATTAAATGGCCGAAACATGGCTCAAGATGCGCATTCAGTGACGCAGGTGTTTGTGAAATTTAAGAAATTTCTTTTGTGCGATTGACTGAGTGATTTTAGCAAAACCTTGCAACTTATGCAAAGGGTTCTAAAAATGATCGTCTTAAAGATTTGTGAATATCAGAAAAAAAATTAGAAAAATTCTCACTAAACCATTCTTTAAAATCCTACCAGAAGAATTTGAATTAGGAAATATTTATTACTCGCAGTTTGGGGAAGACGTATTTTTAAAGAATCTACTTGGTGAAAAGAAATGTGGTTTTTATAAGGTGGGTTGGTCTGGAATTCGGGGTGCACCTGATTATATTCGGCGTGAAAGTCGGTGTACGGAATCATTGCAGATTATGACTCAGGCCTTAGAGTCGATTCTAAACAAAAGAACGGTTGTACCCGATATTGACTTTATGTCTGTTAATTGCGAGGGATATGATTTCTCGGGTTTTGTTGGTCGAAGACCATGCAAAATCTGAAATACTGCCATATTTGCAGAATATCGACTACTGGCCAATGACCAAAATGAGTCTAACAAGAATTTGGATGGATGCAAAAAAGTAGTAAACCATATACAACGCCAATTGTTTTTCTTATCTTTAATCGACCTGATCTGACGAGTCGAGTTTTTAACAGGATCAGGGAAGTGTCTCCAGAGAATCTTTATGTGGTTGCTGATGGGCCTCGCCCTGGAAATGAAAGTGATATCGAAAATGTTGCAAAAACAAGGGCTATTTTTGACTCTATTGATTGGGACTGTAAATTGGTTAAAGATTACTCAAATTCTAATTTGGGGTGCAGGAAGCGCGTGGCCACTGGGATTGAGAATGCATTCAAAATGTATGATAAGGCTGTTATTTTAGAAGATGATTGCCTGCCTGAAATTGATTTTTTTTATTATTGTGAAGTGTTGTTAAACAAACACCAGGATAATGATAAAATTATGCACATATCTGGAAGTTTGTTCGATGAAGGACAATTCACTACCTACCACTTTGGAGGTTTGCCCTACATTTGGGGGTGGGCGACTTGGAGGCGTGCATGGGAAGGATTTAACTGGGACTCAAGTGGTATAGTCGAAACCAAACGGGAACTCAGGAAAAATTCTACATTACCGAGGAATTCGGTGGTCGCCATCTGCAAGATCCTGGATAGGATTGCGAAAGGAGAAAATGATGCTTGGGGTTACATTTGGGTAGCGCATGTTCTTAAGAAAAACGGGATTTGCATTAACCCTCCGGCCAATCTGATTGAAAATATCGGTTTTGACGAAAGAGCAACGCATACAACAAAAGAAGGAGATGCTCGTGCTAATTTGCCCACATTTGAATTAAATGCCCCACTTGTTCATCCAAACAAAATAGAACTTGACCAAGCTGCAAATAGAACACTTATTCAGTCAAAATTCTATCAGAAAACTTTCTTCCAGCGGCTAATGGATTCTTTGAAAAAGCGCTGCTCATTTAATTTATGATTAGTTGTCTTTAAATGATTATAGTTTAAATATAATTGTTTGATATCTTTTAGGTGAACTAAATTGATTAATTAATTATTGTAATTAACTGCGATTCTTCCAGAGTACCATTCCAACCTTCGCATCGAACGCTTCTCCACCTTCTAAGCCCTGAACAATAAGTATTTCGTGGTTTTCTTCCTCGAGCCACGATCGCATCTGCTCTCCTGAAAAGTGCGGTGCGTGCCACTCCACAAGTCCGTAGCGAAATTTGTTTATAAAGCTGGTGAAAGCTGGAAACAAATGCACTTCCGCACCCTCAATGTCGATTTTAATTAAATCATGATGCGGTATTTTCGAGTGGGTCCAAAGCGATTCCACATCAATCGCATTGAGTGTGAGGGCTTTGCCTTTTTTAGGTTTTGTGAAAATATTTGAGCGAATGGAAGCCGCATTTTCGTAAAAAGTCACTTGTTCTCCAGGCTTTCCAATAATTCCGTGTGCAACCGTCCAATTGAGATGATTGAGTTTGGTGATTGATTCAGCTGTTCGTACGCAATGTTTGTTTGCGTCAATAAGTAAAGCGTTTCCTGTAGATTGGAAATGTTCGGCTAGTGCCAAAGAGAATACGCCACAGTTGCATCCGATGTCGTACCATGACCGTATATCGGTCATTGCTTCAAAATAGGGATTGTAAACGCGTTGGACCATTACCTCCTGGTAGGTAGCGAAGTCACCCCGAGCCCGCATGGGAATTCTAAAACCTTTCTGCGAAAAGAGATCTAATCGTGCACCGGGAAACATTTTCCAAGCCAGGCTTTGTCTCAGTCGATTAATATGCTTTTTAACTAATTTCATGGTCTTCAACGTAGAAATGAACTCGCTTTGCAGAATCAATAAAAGTGAAATGTTCAGGAATCTGTTTCAGGTCGCTTTGTAATGCCGGTCTTTTAAAAATGCAATCCTGCAAGCAGGACGATCGAGAAATTCTCTTTTCGTTAGAAAGGTGAATTTTTTCTGATTTAGTTTGGATATCGAGTTTACAAAAATAAATGTGTCCCAAGTATCCCAACTTCAACGCGTGAGTAAATTGCCGAAGAACTGAATTCTTCCTCGCATTAGCCCGAATCACCAGTGTCGCAGCAGAATGGTTCATGTCTAGAAAATAGCAGTGCCAGACGCAGCCATGCGGATGCAGATGGGCAAACACCTTGCAAATGCGCATGGTAAGTTGCGTGCGGCTATTGTCGGTCATGGGCGATTATGCTCGATGAGTGGTGAGATCTTCCGGCTAGAGGCTTCACAATTTTGTACTTGCCCTGAATGTATGCACATCTTTTGTTCGACCTAGAAAGCTAACTTTCTTGGTAAACAAATAGTGACGCATCAAAAAATTTATGGGAAAAATTCGGCATACAGATAGTTGGTCATTGTTGAGACGCATACGTTTGCCGTTCAATCGAGACTTACGCAAGGCTCATCGATTTTTCAAATCTATCCCAGTGATTCCCATTACGAATGTGCTGGATATCGGAGCGCACAAAGGGTCGTTTTCTAAATGGGCACAAGTATACTTTCGGCCAGAAAAAATCTGGATGGTCGAGGCTGATCCTGAGCTGGCAGCCAAACTTAAGGAACAGTTTGAGGAGGATTCCGGTGTTTCTGTGATACACGGAGCGATAGCGGATGCTTGTGGGGATATTGAATTGCGTATTAACCAACACCGTGATTCCAGTTCTATTTTGCCACTAAATGATGATGTATCGAAGGTTTTTAATGCGCCATTAAAGGAGCTTAGGACAGTGAGTGTTCCTGGTTATTCATTGGATGCGTTTTTTGAACAGCATGCAATTCGAGGTGTTGATCTAATGAAGAGTGATATACAGGGTGCTGAAAAACTATTGATTGCCGGGGGAAAGAAAGCGCTCAAGCGCGTGAAGGTGCTGGTTTTAGAAGTGCTTTTCCAGGAACAGTATCATGGGTGTGCGCTTTTTCACGAATTGGATACCCTGTTGCAGGATGTTGGCTTTAAACTTCGTTATTTTCCAGAAATGAGGGTAGGGCGCAACCAGGCGTTAGCTTACGCGGATGCGGTATACGTAAACCTGAAGGGTTGTGACTTTTAAATTTCAATTGGTCGGATTGGGTAATGGAAGTAAAAGAAAAACTAATTAAAATAGTTTTTGTTGGAAAAGATTCACACATCAACACAAAGAGTGACCTGTTTTTCATTGATTGGCTGAAAACGTTTTCTGAGGTTGTTGTTATTAGAAAAAAGAATCAAAAAGGTATTGTGAAAGAGATCAATGAGGTGTGCCCATCTGTTGTTATTTTTTGGCAAACGCCTCCCTCTCCTTCGAAACATCTTGTTCGATTGAAATGTAGGAAAATAATCTGGATACCGATGTGGGAGATAACATTGCCCAAATTGTTGAACTGGCAAAGAAAGGCATTTTTCAAGCTTACGGGTGTGCGGGTTATCAACTTTTCAGCCAAGGCAGATCAATACATCCGGTCACTTGGATTGCGATCGATTCAAGTGCAATATTACCCAGAACCACTGAATTCGATTGCTGAGCCGACTGCAGAACCGCCGTATGTTTTTTTTCTGTGGCAGAGACATCCGTCCATCAATATTGATACAATCGTCAAGCTCGTTGGTGAAGAGCGGATCCGCAAAGTAATATTCAAGAGTGATTTTTCTTACTCAAATTCTCATAGCTACCCATTTCAAGTTGAGTATTTAGATGAATGGTTAGATAAAGATCAGTATCTCAGCAAAGTTGCTGAGACTGATTATTATATTGGCGCCCGACTAGATGAGGGAATCGGTTTTTCTTTCATTGAAGCTATGAATTTAGGTAAGATTGTGATTGCTTACGATGAGGCCACCATGAACGAATATATTAGAGATGGTGTCAACGGACATTTATTTGGTGATGATTATGTGTTATCGAGTGAAATAAGTAGTCCAGCTCAAATGCGTAAAGACCTTTTGGTCTCGAATGAACTTGGCTTCAAGCGCTGGCAGGACGATAAGAATACGATAAAAAATTTTATTACGGACCTCGCTGTTCTTTGAGCGATGTGGTTAAGTTGAATGCTAGATTCCAGGCCCAGATTCTTATTGGTCAAACTGCGTCATATTGGTGACACGCTGATTTTAACGCCGACCATCATGGCGACAAGACGGACTTACCCGAATGCACGTATCGATGTCGTAGTCCGTTCTGGATGCGAGCAGATTTTGCAAGGGTGTCCAGCCATAGACAATGTGTACGTAGTCGCCTCTCCGAATAAAGACAATCGTAGTAAATATCACTGGGTCCAGCAATTACGGCAAATGCTTGTATTTCGGGCAGTTCGGTATGACTATGCTATCGAATTTACGGCGGGGGACAGGGCGCGGTTATTGATCGGATTTTCAGGAGCCAGGCATCGTGTTACCAACTCTTTCGGGCACCCTGTGCCTTGGTATTTGCGTCCGTTTATTAAAGACCTTGTTTGTTTTGATTTTACCAAGACGCACCAGGTCGTGAGCGATTTTCATTTGGTCAAGCGCAGTTTAGCTTTGTCCGAAGAAGATCTAGGCCCCCTGGTATACGATGCTGCCCATACGCAAGCAGCGAACTGCCTGCCGCCATTGAGCAATTGTGCTGTTATTCATGTTACGACTCGCTGGAAGCGCAAAGAATGGGATTTTGCGAAATGGCAAACGGTTGTAAATTATTTGCTGGAGCAGTGTGAACGGGTCATTGTTGACGTTGGGCCAAGTGAGCGTGAAATGCAAGTGGGTCTTCAACTGGCTGGAAAAATGGGCGAACGTGTGATATGTCCGCCAACCAGCTTGAAATTTTCTGAATTGGCGCACTTACTTTACAGCGCAAAGATATTTGTTGGGCTGGATTCTGTTTCGATGCATCTGGCGGCAGCCTGCAACACGCCGATGGTTGTCTTATTTGGTCCAACCTCTCCTGATAGCTGGGGTCCTTGGCAAGTTGATAACTATCAAATTGTACAACCTGGCTCGTGCGAAAATCATTCAAATCGGTACAGGGATGGACTTGATATTGACAACTTACCCGAAATTGATATCAAGCAGATCACCGAACAGCAAGTGGTTGATGCTTGCCGCAAGGTGCTTTCTAGAATCCATGAAGAAGATAGTAAATGTACTCCAGATCACCCAACTCCATTCCCAGAGATGTGAATGGTGGCATCAACAGTGCGCAGATATTCAGCAACGCGATTTTATGGCATTGGTTGAAGAAAACCACTGGCGAAATTTTCAACTTTGGCATGAAGAAGATGAAGCAAGGCGGGAAGATATCGGTGCAGAGGGGGTCTACAGAGCGAAGCGCGCCATCGATCGATTTAACCAGGAAAGAAATGATTTTATCGAGAAGATAGATGTTTTTTTGTTTGAAGCTTTATCTCCAGCTGAAGACGTTCCTACGAATTCTGAAACTCCGGGGATGATTATCGACAGGCTCTCGATTCTAGCCTTAAAACACTATCATATGCAGGAGGAAAGTGTCCGCTCATCTGCATCTGCACTGCATCGGGAAAAGTGTCTGACGAAATTAGCTGTCATCAAACAACAACTCACCGACTTGGCCAGGGCTCTGGACGAACTGATCGTGGAGGTCCAGGCAAAGCAACGTTCTTTTTCCTTATATTATCAGTTTAAAATGTATAATGACCCTGAGCTGAATCCGAAGCTCTACAATAGAGAATAATGTCTCTGTTTGTGCATTACAAAAGCGGCAAATCAGCATCCAGTGAAGCGTCACTATGGCCTGCTTTGCAGTCAGTAAAGTCAGTAAATACCTCGCAGACCCAAGGCTTTTAAACAAGAGCCAAACAATTAAACTCAGCCTCAAAGTTGTTCATCGTCGATGAACTCGTAAACCTGCCAAGTGACCGGCAAGCTGCCGATTTAGTTGTTCCAATTTATCAGCGAACGCCTACGAACAAGGCTCCGTCATGCCACATTGGACATATTGATAGACAAGGTGGGATATATGTTTGTCTTCTATGTAGCGACTCCGTCGCGACATAAGAATAACACCATTTATACTTGGTAAAACGTTTCCAAGCCCCATTTAAATATGTTACCACTATACAAACATCGAAATTTCCGAAATGAATAGATCCTGCAGTGCAGGATTTGAACACTTTGTGGGTGGGTTAGTTTGTTTTCTCGAAATATTGCCAAGTCCCTTTAGCGGCCGACCGCTTTACTGGCGTTCTGAAATTGCGGTTAAGTTGCCTCAAAGAGTTGAACAAGATCATACTGGCGAAGCTTGTGGTTAGGGAAATCTTGAGAGGAGTTAGGTTTGTCTTTTGGGCTAAAGCAACCAGACTTTGGCAATTAAATAAATTGAGATGAACTAATGGCTCTACTGATTTAAAAAAAGTTGTAAATTTTTTTGGGGAAATGCGGTTATTTTTTAATGCATCGATTTTTTGTGGATTTCGTTGTCTCCGGGAGTCGAACCCTTCAGGATGCCTCCGGCTTTTAGCGCCTTGTAGAGTCATTTCAGTTTCTCAAGCGGGTCGGGGAGGTGTTCAAATACTTGATCCGAGTTAATGAAATCGAATGTATTTTCTGGCAGCTGGGTTTCATCGTAAAACCGGATTCCATTTTTACTGCTGAATGCGCCTGCTAGCGAGGATCTATATCGTAGCCAGCAACTTCACAGCCATAGGCTTTCGCCATTAATGCCCATTGCCCCGGCCCCATGCCGTAATCGAATCCTTTTGGCTTTTGCTCCTTTGATAAAAGTCTCATTATCATAGCATCTTCTGCTTTGTGTGCCAGTGGTTCAATCGGTGTAGGTCGGTCGAGGTCTTCAGTATTTTCGAAGCGCCCGTAAACGACGGATGCCTCGTGGTTTTCCCATGCGTATTGCTGATAAATTAAAGTGCATTGAGGACATTCCAGCAGAGTGTAGTTCAGATCTTGCAAGATTGCTTTTAACTTTGATGGCCATTGAGTTGCGCTGAAGCACGGATCCTCAAAAGAACGAGGCAGGAGCATCTTTGCTTTGTCTGCAGGAGCTTCGCAACACGGACACTTGGATCGTTTTCCATGAAATTTCCGAACTGTTTGCACATGGGTGTTCATAGTCAATAGCGAATTTAAATCTCTCACAATAGTGATGCTTCAACGTTGATTCTTACGCAATCTTCTTTAGCTTACTGCTACCATGGAAAATCCAAAATCAATTTTTATCAGCTATAGTCAGGATTCTGACGCACATTCACAAAAGGTCCTGGCTTTAGTCGAGGAACTGGAGGCGGCCGGTTTTCGCTGTGCGGTTGACCAAACTGTGGGTAGTGAGGCTGTTGCCGAAGGGTTGTCGAATTGGATGCATCGAAGTATTTTATCCGCTGATTATATATTAGTTATTTGCAGTGAAAGATACTATAAAATAGTTCATAATAATATTGAATTGGATGTTGAAGTGCCCGGTCGTTTTGAGAGCGTGCTTTCCTACGGAGACATTTATCAATCCGTGGTGTTGAGCAGGAAATTGATCCCTGTCATATTGGATGCGTATTTTAGAAAGTCGGTTCCTGAGCCACTAGCTGATCGCCGCGCTTTTTTGCTGAATGACGAATATCCTGACTTGTTGGCTGCGTTGCAGCAAGGCAATGACTTCTCATTACCAGAGGTGGTTCCAGTGCTGGCAGCTCCGGAGGTTGCTGTAGTTGCCGAGGATAGACCGCACGCGCAGGGAGATACATCCGTTACGGATGTATCGATGCAGGACTTGATGGCGCGTGCTGATTTAACGGTTTTACACCCCAACACATTGGTGGCGGGCGTTATCAATGAAATAACCGATCAGGAGATCACCGTGGATGTGGGGGCAAAAGCTGAGGGAGTCATTGCCAGAAGTGAATGTGCGGATCCAGAATCGTTCACTGTCGGCGAGTCGATTGAGGTCTATGTCGAAAAGGTTGAGGGTGCCGATGGGCGGCCGGTTGTGTCCTGTGAAAAAGCGCGGCAAATCCGAGCCTGGGATGAACTTTCGCAACAAGGCGAAGTCGGCAGCGTGGTCAAGGGTCGGGTGATGTCCGCAACGCAACGGGGATTGGTGGTGAACATCGGTATCGATTGTTTTTTGCCGGCATCGCAGATCGATGTCCGCTACGTAGCAAATCTGGACAGTTATGTTGGGCAGACGTTGGACTTAGTGATTTTGAAAATAGATATCGACAGCCGGCATGTAGTGGTTTCGCGTCGCGCGCTTCTGGAGGAACAGCGTCAGCAACGACAGCGTGAGTTTTTTGATAATCAGAAAGTGGGCGATGTGTTGATGGGCAGGGTGAGCGCGATGTTGGATTTCGGCGTGTTTGTCGATCTAGGGGGTATCGACGGGCTGGTGCCGATCAGCGAATTGAGTTTTACCCGTGTCGAACATCCGAGTGAAGTCGTCGCATTAGGTGAGTCGGTGCGGGTGAACATCAAGTCGATTGATGAAGCACGTTTGCGCATTGGTTTAAGTATGAAAGACGCCATGGCGAATCCATGGGCGGACATTGAGTCCAGGTATGGGGTCGGTAGCCAAGTGCACGGTACGGTTGTGAGCATGGTGACCTTTGGGGCTTTTGTTGAAATCGAGCCAGGTGTTCAGGGTTTGATTCACCTGAGTGAATTTTCATGGAAAAAGCGGGTGTCCAAACCAGAAGAGATGCTCAAACTGGGTGAAGCGGTGGCGGTCGTGGTGGTGCAAGTCGATGCTGAGGCACAAAAAATGGGGCTGAGTTTAAAGCAGATGGATGTTAACCCATGGGCGTTGGTCGAACGCAATTATACCGTCGGTCATCAGGTCACGGGAACGGTGACCAAGCTGGCGGATTTTGGGGTGTTTGTCGGCCTGGATGAAGGGGTTGAGGGGCTGGTGCACATTTCCGACATGAGTTGGAAAAAACGCCCGCGCCATCCATCTGAAATGGTTAAAGTAGGGGATAAACTCACCGCAGTATTACTAGGTATAGATGCAGAGGCGCAACGCATTTCACTCGGCATGAAACAGGCATTGGACGACCCATGGGAGGGTATCGAAAACATATACAAACTGGGCAGTATTATTACCGGTAACGTCACTCGGATGGCTTCTTTTGGCGCGTTTGTCGAAATCAGTAGTCAGATAGAAGGTTTGGTGCATATCAGTGAAATTCAGGAAGATCATGTGAATCGTGTAGAGGATGTACTCAAAGTTGGACAAAAAGTACAAGCGCGTGTGGTCAACATCGATACTCAGGAGCGGCGTATTGGGTTGAGTATCAAGGCCGCACAGCTCGAAGACCTGCAAGCCGATGTTCAGGCGAGCCAAAGCAAGATGAGTGGTGCTGGGTCCCTCAACAGCTTGGCAGACATATTTGACCAATTGACCAAAAATACGTGATCGCTGTTCAATTTATCATCCCCAAAAATAAATGATGTTTGATTTTAAGAAGATGCAGCCGGTGAATCCCGTAGCCGGTGAGTTTGGTATCGGAATCGATTTTGGAACCTCCAATTCGTCGATTGCGATTTATGATGGCAAGCAGGTGCGCAACGTAAAAATAAAAAACCGCGAGCTGGAGTCCAGTTACATGCCGACTGCCGTGTACATGACGCGCGAATTGATCCCTGAAACCGGCTTTGCGGCGATTGACCGCTATCTGAGTGACAATGCTGGACGTTGTATAAAGTTGGGACGGGAAGAAGTCGGGCGTTTTACGATCACGGTGGGAGGTACTGAAAAAGCGGGAACGGTTGCTGAACAGGAGGGCATCACGATCGACGTCAATGCGCACGCTTTGACCGATTTGGATGTGCCGGGGCGTCTGTTCCGCAGTCTCAAACGTTGGCTCGGGCAACCGGATATCGAGCGTGTGAAGGTGTTTGCCAAAAATTACCGGTTGGTAGCGCTGCTCACACCGATTTTACAAACGTTGGCGGCGCAGTATGATGAGGCACCCTTGCATGCACATGTGCACCTGGGGAGACCGGTCGCGTTCGAGGGCAATACCCCGGATGCTTCCGGGATTGCCTGTCAGCGCTTGGAAGAGGCATGTGGGCATGCGGGTATGCCGCCGATTCGTTTTTATCCAGAGCCAGTGGCTGCCATTGTGAGTTACTTGTACGCCAAGCCATGGGAGATGGGCAAAACGTATTTGTCATTTGATTTTGGCGGCGGCACATTGGATGTGTGTGTGATCCGAACGACTGAGGATAGCTTTGAGATCTTATCGATCGACGGTATCTCCCTGGGAGGGGATGCAATCGATAAAATTGTGTTTGCGAAAAAACTATTTCCTGAACTCGGGCAGGGGGTAAAGGTAAAGAGCAGGCGCAATCGCAATGGAGCTCTGGTTGAATTCAGGTTTCGTGAATATGCAGATTTGTTGTTAGACTGGCAAAATACCTACCAACTGAACTCGCCTGTGCACCGTGACCGGATTATGGAAGGCATGCGCGTCGGCGGCGAAGCAGCGGAGAAACTCAAAAGACTGCGGGCCTTGATCGTCAGTAATTATTCATATGAGATCTTCAGGGAGATAGAGCGGGCTAAAATTGCCCTCAGTACCGCAAACGACACGCGTATCGACTTACCGGGTTTGGATCTGCAGCTGGTGCTGACGCGTCAGGAGTTCGAAAGCTTTTTGAGCGAGCCGCTCCAGCAAATCCGCAAAGTGGTCACGACATCAATTGCGACAGCAGGGCTAGCGGCGAGCGATATTGATGGCGTTGTCTGCACTGGAGGTTCTTCGCGCATACCCCTGATGCGCGAAACGTTAGCAGATATTATGGGTCAGCCGGTCGAGGAGCACGACACGTTCACCAGTATTGCATCGGGCCTGGCGATTGCTAACTACCATGGCTATTCATTGTGAACGGAAATGCGCCAGATAAATAACCAGTGGAAGCCCAGGCCGAATAGAACCGCAACGTGGAACAGTTCATGCGGGCCGATCACACCGTTGATCAGAATCGGCTGGCGGAGAAATTCCAACACTGCACCCACAGAGTAAGCCAGTCCCCCATACAGTAAGGGTTTTATAAACGCATAATCGTGGCGACGATAAAGGGCGATGCCTGAGAACAGTCCAAGCCACCCGAATCCCAAGTAAAGCGACAGGCTGAGCCACTCGGGCATGGAATGAAAAAACACTGTTTTTAAGCTGACGGCGGTCGCTGTGATGCCCCACGCGAGCAGGAGCATCCCCCAGCGCCCCCATCCCTTAAAGAGCAGTGTATGCACGGGTGTAAGGGTCCCGGCAATCAGCACAAATATTGCCGCATGGTCCAGCCTCCATAACACTTCACGGCCGGCACCACCCGGAGTGAGCAGGTGGTAGACACCGCTCATAGAGAGCATAAACAAGGTGGCGAAAACAAATATACCAATTGCCACCCGATAGCCAAAACCGCCTTTACAACGAATGATGAGGAGGATGCCGAACAGCAGGAATAGTGGCGTTACGAACAGGTGGGAAAAGGAGCTGAACGGTTCACTGAACCCGGGAATCGAATAAATATTCATATTTTGATGAAGGTTAACACCCTGCAAATTCGCATTGCAAGTTGCGTGCTGCTATTGTCGGTCATGGGCAATCATACTCGATGAGTGATGATGAGTGTTTCGGGTTAACGGCTCAATGCTGACTTGTTACTTCTCACTTCCCGCTTGCTGTGCAAGCCACTGCTCAACCAATTCGACAGCGCGGCCAAATTTGGGGTCGAGGCGATTCATTTTGTTCAACAGGCGAATCGCAGCGTGTGCGTAGTCAGTGGCGTCAGCCGAGTCGATATTGTCGAGTTCCCGTGGGTCGATTTCACCCTCGCGGATCATTTTGCGGCTTTCTGCCTCAATTTCCCGCAAGCTGCCACCCGCAATATCGATGGCATTGGCATTTTTCTTGGACGGGCGCCCGCTGCCACCACCCGAGCTGCCCGATTCGCCGCGGGGCTCGCGTTCGATCGCACTGGGATATTGCTTGCCGTCTCTGCCAGTGACCGTTTCCGGCAGCGGGCGTCCGCTTGTTTTGCGCGCTTTGCCGACCAGGCCAGAGGATACGTTGCAAATATCGGCAATTTGGCGATTGGACTTGTCCCACCATTCTTCCAAAGCGATTTCGACGGCATTGCGTTTATCATCGACTGAGCGAAATAAGCCGTTGTTGGCATTGGCACCGAGCGCATGCAACAATGCATCAGTGCGGCCGCCTTCATGGATGTCTGCTGCAAGGGCTTCGAGCCCGTTGCGCTTGGCTGCCAGATAGCGATGAAAGCCGTCGGCGAGCCAATACTGAGCGCCATCGAAATACACAACGATGGGGGGGAACTCCGCCCCCTCCTGCATCGCTTCAGCATAAGCGATAATAGCTTGATCGTTGGTGGCGACACGGGTTTGTGTCCCGCCATAAATATCAATTTTCTCGAGGCTGACTAATTTCTGCATGGCGAAAGTAAAGCAAGCAGTGGGTGAAAACGACAAGTGCATATTCGCTGCAAAGGCGGGAAAATTAAAGTTCTCTCTTGCAACACCGCGACCTTCCGCCTTCATAACGGGATCACGATTATGATTTCTCTCAGCGATATTTCACTCAAATACGGCGATAAAGCACTCTTTAACGACATATCCACAGTGATCGGTGCGCGTGACCGGATCGCTTTAGTCGGTTCGAACGGAACGGGTAAATCAACTTTACTCAAGGTACTGATGGGGTTAACCGAGTTGGACGGTGGCGAGGTGGAAAAGCCCGACTACTGTTCAATTGGCTATTTACCGCAGGATGGTATCATGGCGTCTGGCAAGACCGTTTATCAGGAGGTCGAATCTGCATTTGAAGATGTGCTCAGTTTGCAGGATAAAATCGCACAAGCAGAAGAACAGATGCTGGAGATGGATACTTCCAGCGAGGCGTATTACGATTTGATCGATACGATTGGTGCATGGGAACATCAGTTAGAAAACCATGAACCGGAAAAAATGCAGTCGAATATCGAAAAAATATTACTCGGTTTGGGATTTGCTGAGGCCGACTTTACGCGCGATACGGCCGAATTTTCAGGTGGCTGGCAAATGCGTATCGCGCTGGCCAAATTACTGTTGAAAACCCCATCTTTACTGCTGTTGGACGAGCCGACCAATCACCTTGATATCGTTTCGCAAAATTGGGTGGAGCATTACCTGCAGAACTACGAAGGAGCGCTGATCGTCATCTCTCACGATAAGGCCTTTCTCAATACAGTGACCGCTCGCACCTACGAACTCAAATTCGGCAATCTCAATGTTTACAAAGGCAATTATGCTTTCTACGAAAAAGAGCGTGAGGAGCGCAAAGCACGCGAGCGCAAGGCTTACGAGAACCAGAAGAAAGAAATTGAGCGCCAAAAAGAGTTTATCAACCGCTTTCGCTCCAATGTAAAAAAGGCGAGTATGGTCCAAAGCCGCATCAAGCAACTGGACAAAATGGAATTGGTGAAGCCTGAGCGGGATGAAAAGAAAATGTTTTTCCGCTTTCCGCCACCGCCTGCTGCGAGTCAAAAAGTCATAGAACTGAACAACATCGACAAATTTTACGGTGACGTCCGGGTATTTGAAGGTCTGGATTTTCGCATCGATAAGGGCGACCGGATTGCAGTTGTGGGGGTCAATGGTGCCGGCAAGTCGACGTTGGCACGGATCCTTGCCGGGCATGAATCGATCCAGGGGGGAGAGCGGGTGACCGGCGTCAATACCGTAATCGGCTACTTTGCGCAGCAACAGGCTGACGAACTGAATCCGAAAAAAACCGTGTTTGAAGAAGTCGAAGACGCGGCGGATGGCCATTCGGAATCCAATCCGCGTGCCGCTCTCGGTGCGTTGCTCTTTAGTGGTGACGACGTGCACAAAGAAACCAAGGTGCTTTCGGGTGGCGAACGCAACCGGGTCGCATTGGCCAAGATGTTAATGAAACCCGCTAATTTTATCATTCTCGATGAGCCGACCAATCATTTGGACATCCGCAGTAAAGAGGTTCTGCAAGATGCCATTAAACTTTTTGAGGGAACGGTCCTACTCGTCAGCCACGACCGCGATTTTCTCGATCCGGTGGTCAATAAAGTGTTGGAAATCAGTCCCAAGGGCGCACGCATGCTGACCTGTAATGTGACGGAATACATCGAGCGCATGGAAACTGACATGCACAGTAAAAACTGACATGGTTTTGTAGCTTGAAGGGAAAATATCCTTACGGCACCTGTGCATTTATGGATAGTTTTCTAAAAAAACGGCCAATCGCAAGAAGGGCTGTTTGGGCAGACGTTTTTAAAACACAGTAAATTGATGGGGGATTTTTGCTGGTAAAATAGGGGGTTGTGTGCTAGTTTAAGGGATTTACTTGTTGCAATTTCTTAAAAGCAGGAGAGCCCACTATGCTTGAAAAATTTATCCGCTCGCCCATTGTTGGCAGAAGCCGCAAGGGGTTTACCTTAATTGAAATCATGATTGTGGTAGTGATCATCGGTCTCTTGGCGACCGTTGCGATCCCAGCATTTAGGAAAGTCCAATTAAACTCTCGGGCGTCGATCATCGCCAATGATTTCCGCATATTTGCCGAAGCGCTCAACCGATACAATTTGCAGGAAGGAGCCTGGCCAGCGGATCATTGGGTGGCGGGTGCGATGCCGTCTGGCATGGATGGCATCATGCCGACTGCATGGATTAGGCAGCCGGTTGCCGGCGGTTATTACGCATTTGAACAGGCTGACGGAAAAGCCAATGTCATCCTCGTTAAGAATGGTCTTAAGCGTGAAATTATCGACCGGATAGAAGAAATTATGGATGATGGTGACCAGGGCAGTGGTCTCATCCAAGGTAATTCCAACTCTGTGATGTATGTGCTGCCCTGAGTGCTTACCACCTGAATTTTGGCAAGATAGGCCAACTACACACGCTAGTGTGTGTGGGTGTGGTCCAGATACAGTTCTTTAAAGGCATTAATTTTTGCTTCAAGCGTGGCAACGTTGTCCATATCGAGCGATTGCTTGGTTTTCATCGCGTAGACAATGATGCCGTGTAAAAGCTCTAGTTTTTTATGGTAGTTATCGTCGCCCTCCTTTATGCGCTGTGCCAGAAAATACTCAGCTGCGATGGTTTTGATTTTATCGGCGTGGTTTTCCTTGTTGTTTACCCAGCGAACGAGCTGATTGTAATCTGTTGGCTCTGCTTCGGATTCTTTAAGGATCTCCGCGATCGATTTGCGAATGGTTTCGACGTCTTCCAGCATCAAGGTAAAACGCGTCTCATCGCCGTAAATGCCGCAAGGGATTTGACAGTGACCTTTAAGTCCACTGGTGCACACGGTAAATGCGATGAATAAAGGAATGAGAATATTTACTTTGAAGTTTTTCATGGCTGTATGTAAATGTTGATGGTCGTCGACCAACATTTAAAATGGTTGCGTTGTTTGCATTATTGTGAATTGAACTGATTCTAATAGATGTAAGGCAACAGAATACAAGCAATGATGTCTAGAGAAATCAAAGAAAAAGCTACATTGGCTGCCGGCTGTTTTTGGTGCGTCGAGGCCGTTTATCAACGTATAGAGGGTGTCCTTGAAGTCATTCCAGGATATTTGGGAGGTCAAACAGAAGCTCCCAGTTACGAGGAGGTGTGTCGTGGGGATACTGGCCATGCAGAAGCAGTCGAGATTGTGTATGATCCGAGTAGCATCACCTATGAAAAGCTGCTCGACTTATTTTGGCAGATACATGATCCCACAACGTTGAATCAACAGGGGGCAGATATTGGAACCCAGTATCGTTCAGCAATTTTTTATCACAACGACGCGCAACGGGCGATTGCTGAAAGATCCAAACAAACAGCGCAGGCAATGTTTGATCAACCGATTGTCACTGAAGTGACGGCTGCAACTGCATTTACTCCAGCCGAGCGTTATCACCACAATTATTACAATGACAACAGGATGGCGGGCTATTGTCGCATGGTCATTGCGCCGAAACTGCAAAAATTAGGTTTTGATGGGTAGTTTTTCTGTAAGGAAGATGTCGCCAGCAGCGACTCAGCATCGTATGCATATTTTAATCAAAGTTGTGGGGAGCTTAGCTTTGTTGACAACAGCAGGCTGTTCAATTCACCCAAAAGATAGACCTATCATGGATAAAGAAAGCGTAGACAAGAACCTGCACAAGACCCAGTCGACTCCCACTGCGAACAGCGGTGCGGAGGCGCAACCATTCATTCCTGATGACGATGCATTACAAATAACGCTGACACCTCTACAGTTCGAGGTGACGCGGCGTGGAGGGACCGAACCGCCTTTTCGCAACGCGTTCTGGGACAACAAGGAAGCTGGGATTTACGTGGATGTGATTTCAGGGGAACCGTTATTTTCTTCGACCGACAAATTTGATTCTGGTACCGGATGGCCGAGTTTTACGCGGCCAATTGATGCACAGGAAATTGTTGAGTTGCAGGACACCAGTCACGGTATGGTGCGCACCGAAGTGCGGTCAAAAGATGCCGATGCGCACCTGGGACATGTTTTTCCGGATGGCCCGGCACCAACGGGCAGGCGTTATTGTATCAATTCGGCATCCCTGCGCTTTATTCCGGTGGCCGATTTAGAGAAAGAGGGCTACGGTGCGTTGAGGAAGTTGTTTGAGTAGTCCATGGGGTTAGCCCGAAAATTTCACCACTCATCGAGCATAATCGCCTATGATCGACAATAACAGCACGCAACTTGCCATGCGCATTTGCAGGGAGTTTGCCCAGCTGTATCGGCATGGCTGCGTCTGGCACGGCTATTTTCTAGACCTGAGCCAATTCTGCTTCGATTCTGGTAATTCGGGCTGGAAGCTCAATTTGCGAGATGCATAACGATGAATACCTTCACCCAAAGCGGGGCATTGTCTTGCGTAATATCCTTTTCGAGCTAACTGAAAACTCTGTTTGCAGCGTGATGTTCCCAGGTAAATATGCCGGTTTTAGATTGAAAGCAGTGTTTGGATAGCATCGGCTGAGGAAATGCAGCAGCGCAAGATTATTCACATCGACCAAGATTGTTTTTATGCTGCAATAGAAATGCGTGAGCGTGGCATCAAGCGGGATGTGCCTGTAGCAGTGGGGGGGCGTTCTCGGCGCGGGGTGTTGACCACTTGTAATTACAAAGCACGTGCGTTTGGTTGCCGGTCGGCAATGCCTGTTTACAAAGCCTTGGAACTGTGTCCGCAACTGCTGTTGCTGCCGGTCAATTTTGATCTGTATCGCGCCGAATCAAAAAAAATCCGCACGATCTTTCGCCGTTATACTGATCTTATCGAGCCGCTCTCCCTGGATGAAGCGCATTTAGATGTGTCTTGTCTCGACCGATCTGGCAGCGAAGTGGCGGCTGAAATTCGCCAGGCTATTCGCACAGAGTTACGGTTGCCGTCGTCTGCGGGTATTGCCCCAAATAAACTGTTGGCCAAAATTGCCAGTGACTGGAATAAGCCCAATGGCCAGTTTGAAATCAGACCAGAGGATGTGGCGGCTTTTATGCAGGAATTGCCAGTGCGCCGCTTGCACGGTGTTGGGCCTAAAATGGCGCACAGCCTGGAGCGCAAAAACATTCGTACTTGTGGCGCTATGCAACGCCTCTCGCTGGCGCAATTGATCCGCGATTATCAAGCCTGGGGAGCCAGCTTATACCAACTGTGCCGCGGCATCGATGACCGGCCGGTCGAGCCCAATCGAACGCGTAAATCCTGTAGCACTGAGACCACTTTTGGGCAGAATATAGAGACAGAGGCTGAACTGATGGAACGGCTCCCGGCTCTGTACACAGAGCTTATGCACGATCTCGAGAAACAGGGTAACCGGCATCGGATCGAAAGTGTGTTCTGTAAAATCAAGTTTGCCGATTTCTCGCAAACGACCGTGGGGCGATCGCACATGCAGCCGACTCTGGATGCATTTGCAGATATTGTGCGTGAAGGCCGGCGCCGCAATGAACAGCCCGTTCGTTTACTTGGAGTGGGCGTCCGTTTTCAACACAATGAAAATGGCTATACTCAAATGAAGTTGAATTTCAACGGCTGAAAGTTGCTGCGCCGAGCGGAGTGTGCACATTTACCTAACCTCTGCGCGAGTAGCCAGTATTCAGTCGTCAGTCATCAGTAAAAAAACCTTTTCTATATCGGTTGCAGCGGATCGATGCCGTGGCGTTTGCGTGCTTCTTGACATTGTTCGCTACCCGCTGCGAATTGCCTGCAGACTGCAGGGCGATTGCAGTAATTGCTGCAATGGTTATCGTCGTCGAGCCAGCAACAGCTGTTGAGAAAAGGCAGTGGGTACAGCTGATAGCAGTATTGCGGCGATGCCAAATGGGCGGGCAGCTGTTTGGCTTCCGTCCGGAGGCGCGGTTCTCGTTGTGCGTCGGCTTCGCTGGCAAAGATGGGAAATGTTTTGCAACAAGCTCCGCAGCCATCGCATTCGTAGGTAATGTCGGTTGGCATCACGGTTAGAGGAGTAAAGCGAGCCCTTGAATCGCGTTGAATTGACTGCGCAATTTTTGATAATGCTGGTAGAGTTCTCTCGGGCTCTGTCTATTTGCAGCCTGAATGTTTAGGGCATGATGCGTGAAATGAATGCAGGCAGCCGTCTCAGGAACTTCGACGGTACAGTATGTATAATCGGATGGATAATCTAATGTCCAAGTTGCACTTTCATCGTCTTCGAACGCATCGATAATGCGTTCAATGTTAAGATTATTCTTAAATTCGATGACGATCGTATCAAATGTTTCTGTAAACTGCTGGTTGAATGCATCGACATCCAATAAGTGGGGGTTACTCAGGTTGACGAGTTTTTGCTGTAAGCGGTAAATATTCGGACTATCTGGGTCCAACTCGTAATTGAACTCGTAGTCAAAGTCTTTGGTTTGAATCAGTGCACTGGGTGATTGACAGGTAGCCGATATTTCACGCCGCTTGTATTGGAGCTTCCCACGTAATTCCTTGAAGCGTTCTTCGACCATAGCCGTTAATTCATCCTCAATCAGACGCCCTAGAAACGCCTGCGTATACTCATTGTTTACTGTTGGGAGGGTGTGCCGTTTCTTATCGAAAGAGGGCAGCTTATGGACGGGGCCAAGTGGCAACACTCCTTGCAGATGCATCGATTGGATCATGGTAGAAGACTGCGTCATGCTGTTTTCAACAAAGCAAAAGCGAGGGGTTTAGCAAGCTAAGAAGCAAACCCGAATCTCGCACCACTCATCGAGCATAATCGCCATGACCGAAAATCGCCGCATGTAACTTGCCATCCGCATTTGCAGAGTGCGTATCCAGCTGTATCCGCATGGCTGCGTTTGGCACTGCTGTTTTCCGGGCCTGAGCGATTCTGGTGAATGATTCGGGCTAAGCGTGCAGGGAGCCTTCCCGTTGCACGTTCCATGTAGGCAGGTCTTTTTTTTGAGTGAGCAACTTCTCCAGCAAGGCTGCTATCGTCCATTGCGGTTGCTCTGTGAGGAGGGATCGATCGCGCCCGCTATCGCAACGCGATGGCTTCGATTTCAATCAACGAGCCTAAGGGCAACGCAGCAACTTGCACGGTTGAGCGAGCCGGTGGCGATTCCTCGAAATATTCAGCGTAGATGCTGTTTACAGTTTTAAAATTTTTAAAATCAGTGATGAAGATAGTGGTTTTTACCACCTTATCAAGTGAGCTGCCGCCGGCTTCGACCACGGCTTTCAAGTTGTCCATGACCTGGTACGTTTGTTCTTCAATCGTGGGGCCGACGATATTCCCATCTATCGGCGAAATAGGGATTTGACCAGCAGTGAAGAGCAGGGAATCACTGGCATTTGCCTGTGAATAGGGGCCAATCGCAGCTGGCGCCTCGTCAGTGTGAATGACTTTTTTATTAGACATAGTGCTTGAGATAAACCGTTTTGTGTTAAGGGTCGATAGTTTTTTCTAAGTTTTGTTATGGAAAAAATAGTGACAGGTTGCGCTCGTATTGGGTGTTTTAATTCGTGATTGCGGTTACGCGTCAGAGGTTTATACGTCAAAACCATGGAGATGACACTCACCACACCTGCAATTCTATTTCCCGCCGTGAGCCTCTTATTACTGGCCTACACCAATCGGTTTATGGCGTTGGCAAACGTAGTCAGGGCACTGGTCAATTCAGCAGATGGCGCTCTGGATGCAAATCGCCGACAACAGATCGATAATTTAAATCTCCGCATTCAACTCATTCGCTGGATGCAAGCATCCGGGGTAGGCAGTCTGTTCGTGTGTGTCCTCTCGATCATTGTGCTCTATTCCCATTTGGTCAAGATAGGAGCGGGGCTATTTGTTGCATCGCTGTTTTTAATGATGGTGTCATTAGCTCTCAGTTTTTGGGAGATTTTGTTATCGGGCCATGCACTGCAACTGGAACTCAAACGCTGTCGTTAAAGGGCCGGGATGCAGGGCATTTCTAACCCGAATCACCAGAGTCGCAGCAGAAAATGGTTCATGTCTAGAAAATAGCAGTGCCTAACGCAGCCATGCGGATGCGATTGGGTAGACACCCCGCAAATTTGCATGGCAAGTTGCGTGCTGCTATTTTCGGTCATGGGCGATTATGTTCGATGAGTGGCAATAGATTCGGGCTAATCCTCACGTTGGACTTCAACTTGCCTTTGTACAGGTTTTTCTTTTTCCAGATGATGGATGAATTCCAGGAATATGAATAGCGATACAATTATCAGGAGAGTTGTCATGGTTTTGTGGGGTTGGGGTTAAGAATCAAAAATTACCTGAGGTGTTTGAAATAAACGTGATTCGATGCATCGACGAAGACTGCTTTCGGCGACTGGGGTCGGTTTCAGTTTGAATGAGAGGATAAAAAACAAGATTTTGGAAACCGGTATACTGGGCGTATATGCCTGAAAAATTAAAATCAATACCTGGAATTTTCAAGGACACAAAAAAACCTCACGCATGCGTGCGTGAGGTTTTTGCAAAGTATAGTGAATTTTGTTCGCTGTTTATTTTTTGTCCTTATTGGCGGCGGCGATGATCTCGTCAGCCACATTTTTCGGACAGGGCGCATAGTGCGAAAATTCCATTGAGAATTGTCCTCGACCAGAGGTCATGGTGCGCAGTGAACCGATGTAACCAAACATTTCACTAAGAGGCGCTTCTGCACGGATGTGTACACCAGTCGCGGTATTTTCCTGATTTTGAATCATACCGCGGCGACGGTTAAGATCGCCGATGACATCCCCGATATTTTCCTCTTGCGTGTAAACGTCGACGCGCATGATCGGTTCGAGCAGTTGCGCACCCGCTTTGGGCATGGATTGACGGTAGCCCGCTTTCGCTGCGGTTTCGAACGCAACGGCTGACGAATCTACTGGGTGGTAGGCACCGTCTTTCAGGGTGACTTTGAAGTCGACGCAGGGATAGCCCGCCAATACACCCCTATCGAGTGATTTTTTAAAGCCCTTTTCAACTGCAGGCCAGAATTCGCGTGGAATGTTGCCACCAACGACCTGTGATTCGAACTCAAAACCTTTGCCGGGCTCTTGAGGTTCAATGATGTAGTCGATGCGTCCGAATTGACCAGAACCACCCGATTGTTTCTTGTGGGTGTAACTGTCTTCTAACCGTTGGGTGACGGTCTCGCGATAGGCCACTTGTGGTTTACCGACCTCTACTTCGACATTGTGCGTGCGTTTCAAGATATCCACTTTGATGTCGAGGTGTAACTCCCCCATCCCTTTGAGGATGGTTTCGCCGCTGTCTTCGTCCGTTTCAACCCGGAAAGAGGGATCCTCGGCAACCATTTTGCCGAGCGCAACGCCCAGTTTTTCGGCATTGCCCTTATCCTTGGTGGCAACAGCAATTGAGATCACCGGATCGGGGAATACCATGGGCTCAAGCGTTGCAGGATTGTTTGGATCGCACAAGGTATGGCCAGTTTGGACGTTTTTGAGGCCCAACAGTGCGACAATGTCGCCTGCCTGTGCACTGTCGATCTCCTCCCGAGAATTAGCGTGCATCTGAATGATGCGACCAATCCGTTCGGTCTTGCCGGTAAAGGTGTTGAGCACCGAGGTGCCTTTTTCGAGTCGGCCAGAGTAAACCCGTGTAAAGGTGAGGGCCCCATATTTGTCGTCCATGATTTTGAAGGCCAATGCGCGCAATGGACGTTCGGGGTCGACAATTGCAAACTCGCCGGTTTCATTGCCCTCAGGATCGACTTCGGGCTGAGGATTGACCTCGGTGGGACAGGGCAGGTAATCGACCACTGCGTTCAATACGTTTTGGACACCCTTGTTTTTGAAAGATGAGCCACAGAACGTGGGAAAAAAGTCCAAGGCGATGGTGCCTTTGCGAATACACCGTTTGATGGTAGCGATATCGGGCTCTTCACCACTGAGATAGGCCTCCATCACGTCATCATCTTGTTCGACGGCTGTCTCAACGAGCGTTTCGCGATATTTCTCGACTTTGTCGACCATATCCGCAGGAACGTCTTGGATCTCATATTTTAATGGATCTCCTGAGTCATCCCAGACCCACGCCTTGCGCTCCAGAACATCGACAATGCCCTTGAGGCTGCTTTCTGTGCCGATGGGCAGGGTCATCACCAGCGGGCGTGCACCGAGCACATCCTCAACTTGCTTGACCACGCGATAAAAGTCAGCACCGATGCGGTCGAGCTTATTGACGTAGATGAGGCGTGCGACTTTCGAATCATTCGCGTAACGCCAATTGGTCTCTGATTGTGGCTCAACGCCACCAGAGCCACAGAAGACGCCAATCCCGCCGTCCAGGACTTTGAGAGAGCGGTACACTTCGATAGTGAAATCAACGTGTCCCGGTGTATCGATGATGTTCAGGCGATGATCGTTCCAAAAACAGGTCGTTGCGGCAGATTGGATGGTGATGCCCCGTTCTTGCTCTTGTTCCATGAAGTCGGTCGTCGCCGCACCGTCGTGCACCTCGCCGATTTTGTGAATCTTACCAGTGAGTTTTAAAATTCGCTCTGTGGTGGTGGTTTTACCCGCATCGACGTGGGCAAAAATCCCGATGTTTCTGTATTTTGATAAGTCTGCCATTGTATTTGGAATTCAATTGTTTTGTCGGCGCGTGAACAGCCGTGAAACGTGATACCGCTAAGAAATTAAATGCGTTTGGCAATACTGGAATCTGTTTTTCTTGAGAGGCGATTTAGAAATGTATTTTCTGAGGTCTTCCGGAAAAACGAGGCTCGATTGGCAGGGAGCCAGAAGTAGCCAGAAGAAAGAACAGATTTTAGATCCGCATTTTACTTGTCATCGTATCCTCTTGTCCTCTTATCATCTCAGCATCTCACCCACTGCCAATGGTAAAACGAAAATTTCAAATTCTACACTCGCAACTGTTTGTTTGGCTGACCGTAATTGCGCTGCGGCTATACGCAGCCACCCTGCGCTTGAAGGTTGAGAATGAAGCGCCATGGTTGCGCCATTTGCATGCGGGAGGCAGGGTCCTGCTCTGTTCTTGGCATCAACAGTTTTATCCGTTGGTTTGTTATTTCACCAAATTCAGTCAGTATAAGCCCAGTATTATGATCAGCCGGAGCAAAGACGGAGAATTTATTGCGCAGATATGCCGGAGCATGGGCTGGCGACCGGTCCGTGGCTCATCTTCGAAAGGCGGTGCGACGGCGCTGAAGGATATGATTGCAAATGTACGTCAGCACCGGTTGGCCGGTCATATCCTGGATGGCCCTCGAGGGCCTGTCGGCAAAGTGAAAAAAGGCGTGATCTTTATGGCCACCAGTTCGGATGCACGTATTGTTCCGGTCTATGTGCGCCCGCACAGTGCCTGGTTCTTTCGTAAAAGCTGGGACCAGTTTTTTGTTCCCAAACCGTTTTCCAAGGTAACGATTTGTTACGGGGACATGCTTGACTTTGGCACCACCCAAGACCCCGAAATGCTGGAGCGCCATCGGCGACAACTGGAAGACCAGATGCGCCCGGCTTTACTATTAACCTCCAAAAAAGAATCCATAAAATGTCAGTAGCAACCTCAACACCCACAAAAGGCCTGGAATGGCCTGTCGTCATATTCATGGGAGCCATACATCTGTTTGCCATTGGATTTTGCATAGCGTTTCCATCTTGGCTGGGATTCGGGCTCTTTTTACTGTTGTATTTGCTAACCGGTCTAGGCGTAACGGTTGGCTATCATCGTAAGTTAACGCACCATTCGTTTAAATCGCCCAAGTGGGTGGAGCGTTTTCTGGCCGTGCTGGGTATGCTGGCCGGTGAGGGGCCGCCTATATTTTGGGTGGCGCACCATCGCAAGCATCACAAGTTGAGCGATCAGGAGGGCGATCCGCACAGCCCTAAGGATGGATTCTGGTGGGCGCATTGGCTGTGGTTGTTTCCAAAACAAAATAAAGTGCAGCTGGGCTCCTTGTATCGAAAATGGAGCCCCGATTTGAACCGTGTGCCGTTTTACCAGCATCTGGAGGCGAATTATCTCTACTGGCAGCTCGGCTTTGGAACGCTTATATTTGCCGCCGGGTGGGCCGTTGGTGGTTGGTACATGGCGTTTTCATTTTTGGCGTGGGGATTTTTCTTTCGCATGATTTTTGTTCTGCACGCAACCTGGATGGTCAATTCTTTGGCGCACACCTACGGTTACAAAAGCTATGAGACCAGTGATGACAGCCGGAATAATTTTGTTGTCGGCATCCTGGCCCATGGCGAAGGATGGCACAACAACCATCACTTTATGCAGGCTGCCGTCAATCACGGCCATCGATGGTGGGAAGTGGATCTCAGCTTTTACGTCATTTATTTTATTGGCCTGCTGTGCGTGCCGCTCAAGTGGATAGGTTTGAACCATTGGCGGCTGGTTTCAAACTTGAAATACTATGACCGGAAAACGGGCACCTACCAAACCTTGTTTCCGGCTAAGTAGGTGTTTGCGGGTTTATCTGAAGCGAACGGTAAACGTGTTTCAGCGGTGACCGTTTGCGTTGGTCACCCTGATTTTTTCTTTCTGTGAATCGAATCCAGGCAGTTGCGCACGTACTGTTCATCCGATAGGCCAACAGTGGCTTCCTCGGGGAAGGTGACCCGATTTTTAAAGTGCTCAGCGAGGGCTTTAAACAACCGAGTGCGAGGAACCGGATCCATTTCGTTGCGCCGTAAAACAGCATGATAAGCGATGGCGGATTCTTCGGGCCCACAGCGTTTGCGCAGTTGGGCTTCTAAGTGAGGGTGATTGCGCAGCGAATTAAATTTACCTTCAAGTGTATCGTGAAAGGTGGGCGGATGGTTGTCGACCAGGCGGACGACCACCGTCCCAGCAGCGAGATCCCCCAGCCGCTGGGAGTGACGATTGAGCAGGCTCGTTACGCCGCCGACAAAATACAGGCTGGGTAACATGTCGACTGTCCGCAACAGGTTGCGCAGTACGACCTGACTGGGTTGGAGTTTGAGTGCCTGCATATCCATCACGCGTATCCGCATGACGCGTTTGCCGACTGTCTGCCCCTGCCAGGCCCATTCGGTCACCATAAAGTAACCGATCGAGAAGGCAAAAAAGGCCAGAGCGTATACGGTCACTACCAGGTCAGAGAGAACGTGCTGATTGCCAAAAGCCATCAATATCACGATCACAATCAATATGCCGGCGATAGCACAACCCGTAATAACCAGCAAATCGATCATCACCGCGAAGCAACGTATGACTGGACTGGCCAGGGGGAGGGCAAAGCTCACACCTTCGTGAGTTTGAATGCGTAGCTCATGGTGACGATGGTTCATTGCGCAATCTCGGGTTGAGGGTGGCGCCCGCAACAAATGATGTAGGCAAACAGGCTGATAAGTTGCAAAGCACCGAAGGTTATTTTCACCGCGTAGGGCAATACGGGCGCATGGTATTGAGAAAAGAACGATTCAACGATACCCGCCCATACCAGCAGCAAGGCCACCCCGCCAATCAAGGTGGCCAGGTCATTACGGATAGCTGCCAGTCGCTGCCGGAGGGTCCTGCGATTTTGCGCGGCAAACAAGCTGTAGCCCAACACCAGTCCTGCCTGACCAGCTAACAGGATCGCAGGTATTTCGACACTGCCGTGGGGCAGCAGCCAACCGAACAGAAATTCTGTTTCACCCGCCATCACGTAATCGGCTGCAACCGCACCCAAACCAACGCCGTTATAAAACAAGATAACCACGGTTCCCACACCAAAGGTCGTGCCCAGTGCCAGGGTGAAAATCGCCACTCGTGTGTTATTTTGAATTAAGTATGCGGAGAAGCTGCCCTTCACCCCGTCCATGTGTTCCCCTGCAGTCGCCTCCTCTTCAGCGACTCGTTCACTCGGATCGCCCAACAGGTGTTCAAATGGCATCAGCGTCGCCTTCGATGTCGGGTCTAACATGAGGGCGAGGGCACCGAACCCGGCACCCGCAAAAAAAAGCAGGTTGGCGACGGCCAACGCTTTGGCGTGCTTGCGAACGGTGGCCGGAAAAACCGTTACAATCCAGTGGAGAATCGCCTTAAAAAATACCGGCCCGCGGTTTTCGTGCATTTCCGAATAACCACGTGCAACCAGTGTTTCCAAATAGTGTCGGGTTTCAGGTTCGGCAGCATAGGTGCTGATCTTGTTGAGATCGGCAGTCACGCGCTCATACAAAAAGTGAAAACGTTGTGCCTGTTCTAAAGAGAAAGTTGCTTTGCTCCGCCCTTCCAGGAATTTGAGCATTTGCTCGTACTCGTCCCAGTCAGCACGGCGGTTGCGAATAAATTTTTCCAAATCAATGATCATCGTTGCCAATCTCAGATTTCAAATTTCAGGGAGGTCTATGTTGTTTGCGGTGTGCAGGGTCGGTCAGGGGTTAAAGCAGTTGTTTTTGTTTGATACGGATATACTGATTGACGATATCCACGCTCAAGCGCTCTTGTGGCAGCCATTTTAAATCGACACCCATGTGGCGCAGTGCCAGCTGCCTTTCGCGCACGTCTCGCCAGCGCAAGTGCCCGGCCAGTTGTTGATAAATATCCTGATCGCTGTTCACGGTTGCATCTGGATTGAATAGCCGGGCGACGTCTGCTTCTTGCAGCATATTGACCACGACACAATGTTGGCGGGTGATCAGATGAACTTTTTGACAAAATGCATCGGCCACAGCGGGGTCGCTCAAATCAGTGAGGATAATCAGCAGTGCGCGACGGCGCAAATGAATGCGGAGAAAGGTGAGCAGTTCATCGTAATCGGGGGGTACGGGCTCGCTGGATAAACCAAAAATGGCGTCCTGAATGGATTGCTGATGGCTGCGGCCACTACTGGCACGCACAAACGTGTTGATGCGATCACTAAAGGTGATCAGGCCGAATAGGTCGCCGGATCGTTCGGTGGCTAACCCCAGCACACTGGCAGCCGTGACAAAGCGTTCGAGCACGGTTTCCGCTTGGTTGTCCAATTGCCGACCACTCAAGCGCGAGTGATCGATCAACATATAAATTTCCTGGGTGCGTTCGACTTGATAGGTTTTCGTGACCAAATGGTTCCGCTTGGCTGAGGCCTTCCAGTGTAGATCGAGCACACTGTCTCCCGGCACGTATGCGCGCAATCGGTCGTATTCGCGCCCTTTACCCACCACGCGTTGGGGATGCATACCGTTGAGCCCGCGATTGAGAAACAAATTGGCCAATTGATTTTGGTCGCGCCTTAAATTTGGATAGACCCGCACTTCCAGCTGTAACGGAAATGCCCTGCGGATGGACCACAACCCGTATTTCGAAGTGCATTCGCCATAAAGCGTGCTTATCGAGTAGATACCGCGCCGGGTCGGTCGGCTATGCCAGTGTAAAGCCCATCGATGTTTATCTTTAGCCAGAAAAACGTGCTGAATGTCAGCTTTGTTGGCAAATTCCGCCGGCAAGGGGAGCCCGAGTCGAAGCTGTTGAGGGTGGGCACCTTCACGCGTGATGAACACTTCAATCTTGCCAGGATTGTCTTTCGACAGGCGTACTGGAGAATTCGCTTGAACCGAAAGGGAATGCAGCGAATGCCTGGAGGCCAGCAGGTCAAACACAGCGGTGCCGATCAACGCGGCGTACAGTATCAAGATACCTGTCAATGTATTTGTTGAGAGTGCCGCAAATACAGTGAGCGGGGCCAATAACGCTGCAAACAGAATCAATCGATAGGTAGGTGTAAACATGCTGAATTAGGCCGAATTGCTCACCAGAATTGAAGCAGAATGGTGCATGTCTAGAACATAGCAGTGCCAAACGCAGCTATGCGGATACAGTTGGCTAAACACCGTGCAAATGCGTATTGCAAGTTTCGTGCTGTTATTTTCGGTCATGGGTGATTATGCTCGATGAGTGGTGATTCGGGTTAGATGCGTCTGAGCAGTGGCGACATCGGGCTACGTTTATCGGGGCACTGCGACGGTCTGTAATAACTGGCTGATAACCTCAGGGATCGTGAGCCCTTCAATTTCATACTCAGGACGTAACAGAAGGCGGTGCTCAAGAATGGGTAATAACATCGTTTTGACATCGTCGGGCGTGACGTAATCGCGTTGCTGTAGAGCGGCCATCGCCCGCGTCGCGACAATCAGGGATTGGGTGGCGCGTGGGCCAGCACCGACCAGGATACTTTCGTGTGTGCGCGTCGTGCGCACCAGCGAGACGATGTACTGCACCAATTCTTCCCGCACAACCACATGGTTCAATGCTGTGCGAATAGATGCGAGTTCACCAGGTTCCAACACCGGTTGCACAGCCTCGCCCGCCAGTACCGTTTCGGGACGTTCGTTCGACAGCATTTTGTTGGCCAGGCTCAATTCTTCTTCTGCTTCCGGGTAGCCCATGGTGATCTTTAACATGAAGCGGTCTTTTTGTGCTTCGGGTAATGGGTAGGTGCCTTCGTGTTCAATGGGATTTTGTGTGGCGAAGACGGTAAAGTTCGGGTCGAGTGTATGGTGATCGCGGTCGATGGAAACCATCCGTTCTTGCATCGCCTGCAGCAGCGCAGCCTGGGTTTTGGCGGGTGCCCGATTGATTTCGTCGGCCAACAGAAAGGTGGTGAATATCGGGCCTTTAACCAGGTGAAACTCTTGGGTTTTTAAATTATAAATATTCGTGCCAGTGATGTCGGCTGGCATCAGATCAGGCGTGAATTGGATGCGATCGGTGTCGCAATTGAGCACGCGGGCGAGGGTGCGGACTAGAAGGGTTTTGGCGACTCCAGGCACGCCTTCGATCAGTGCATGATTGCGTGTGAGCAATGTGATGAGGGCCATATCGATGACGTTTTGTTGCCCGATGATCACTTTCGCCATCTCTGCGCGTGCGCGCGTGAGCGTATCGCTTAATTTTTCAAAGTTTGCTTCCATGCTTATTTTTTAAGTGGGTTAATGATGTGTTGAAGTTCTCGATAGAGTATCACTGTGCGAGCTGAGCGCTTCGATTTTGGGACATCTGTTTGCAGGAACTGGTCAACGGCTTTTAAGGTCTTTTGCATCTGCGGTTGGTTGCGCTCTTTTGGGGTATGGGAGCTGCGCCACTCTCGAATACAGACATCCAACAATTCCCGGGTGGGGATACAGCGCATGAGTAGATCGCGGTAGCCAGACTGTAAATTGCGCCGGGCAAGTCGGGCATGAGAGGTACCGGGCATTTCGGGGTCCGGTGGTAGCAGCGATTGGCTGCTTTTCCAAATAAGTAACAGGGCGACAAATAACAGGCTCAAGGCGAATCCTCCGAGTTTGTACTCACGCATAAGGGTGGTGATACCGCGTGGTTCCACCACACCCAGGTGCGATTCATTGATGACGATGTGCTGGGAACCCTGGATAAGCCATGCGAGCAATTTGGATTGGCGTTCTTTCAAGAGTGCTTCGTTGGAGAGTAAGTAAGCATCTGTCATGAGCACGATGCTTCCGCGGCCGTAAGGACGCTGCAAAATGACCGGGCTGTCGTTGACTTGGTAAATCACCTGCCATTTCTCATCGTACTCGACGAGTTTTCTCGCAGCCCTCCAGGGGAGGGTGTCGGGCAAGCCGATGTCTGCACAGGCAAGCGCCTCGGTGGCTGGTGTTGTCGTTTGTGCGAATTTGAGAGAAAGGTGCTGGCTTTGCCAGTCGCTCTGTGCATACAGGTCACCCGTTTCGATTGCTGCGCTTTCGTCCCGAACGGCAGAAGGCTCTGGCTGCGCGTCTGCTGAATCTTCGTCTGCTGCAGCGTCCCGCGTGTCGGTCGTTTCTTCTGGCATGTCTGCTTCCTGCACATTCGCAATATACTCGGGAATGTTTGCATTATTGCTGGCGCTCACGGTGGCGAGGACCAAGCGGTTACCCTCAGCTATACGATGGAGCAAGCTTTTGGTTTCGCTGCCAGTGATGTCTTCGACGGCCGCGGGTGCGAGGCCTAACAGCATAACAGTCGTGGTTGGCTGTATATCCACGCGTTGCCAACTTTTAAAGTTGCGCGAAACATCTACATTCTGAAGCTTTGCCAAGCTTTCGTACAAGGCTTTGGTGCCTTTGGGATCCGCGCGAAAACTTGAGTAAGGGGGGTACGCGTCGCCGCGCTCAAAGCGTATTTTTACCAGCACCAACAGCCCGTAAGTGAATGCCATGCACAGTAGCAGAAAAAAGACGGTTTTGGATTTGCTGGCAGTCATGTGTTTAGAGCGTCACGCCTAGTTGGGTTAAATAGGTTTCCATGGCTTTTATTTCATCGTTTCCCGCAGGATGGTCCCCATACCAAATGCCCTCAAAAAGGGTTAATTCATGTTGATAAATATCCAATAGATTGTCGAAGGTGTGGCTGCGTTTGGATAGCTCGTAATAATAATCTCGATTGGATTTAAATGGGTGAACGCGAATGAACCCTTGTTCTGAAAAATGTGCTAACTGTGCGAGAAAATAGGCACGGATGGCCAACCGATACGATCCTTTTGCCAGGAGGTCTTTGGCATACAGGACCCAACGGTTCTGGCTGAGCGAGTCGGCGGTCACCGTTTCGCTGTTGAGATCGGGTAGGGCCGCTTCTGGGACAACAGCCGGATTCTCAGTGCGCACCGTCTTCCGGTTGCGGATAAATCGTATTGTTAACACCACAATGACAATTGCGAGGCTAAGCAGGGCAATGTAGGCGATAGATTTGAGCAAGCCTTTAAAATTAAACGAATGGGAGGCATCACGCGCGGGCATGTCGGCTTCCTGGTTCTCATTTGCCAAACGTGCATATATCCAGGCGATGATGTTCTGCAAAACATCTCCGACTTGATCCAGCCACGTGTGTTCTTTCATGTCCAGTTCTGCTGGGTCTTCTCGAGGGAAACGCCAGGCATATTCTCGTTGCGACAGGGTTTCATCCAAATTGTGCTCAAGTTCTTCGACCTGGATACTTTGTTGTTCGGTAGCAGGCTCAGAGGGAGCGGCTGCGAGAACGGATGAGGGTGTGCAGAACAGAGCGAGTAAACCAGCTAAAAAAACCAGCACCCGCGTGCCAGCCCGCTGGCTCAACTGTAGATGTTGCAATGCACTGAGCAGGTCTGCGCCATTTTTGCGGGCCTCACCATAGTAGCAGCGCAATGTGTAAACCGTTTTTATAATGGGATCCATGCTCAGGTAAGTGAATGCGAGCACGAGGGGTAGGGTTGTACTGCTGAAGACCGCTTCACCGCTGTTGGCCAGAACGGATTGGTAGCCGAGCAGGCTGCGGGCAAGGAAAGGAAGGGTACCGATAACGGTTTGCCAGCTCAACAGAGTGAATACACCTGATAAGAAGAATAACAGCACCAGGACATTCCCCTGGCTTGGCCACAACATGGCTTGACGGCAGGCCCGTTCGACTAATCGCTCGTGCTGTTCCGTGTCACGTATGTCCATGACGGTTAGATTTTGATAGAAGGCAAATGCTCTGCCGAAAGGGAGTGTGATCAGTAGCGCAGGGCCGAGCGTGATAAAGCCGGTGGCCTGCCAAAAGCTTTGCCGTTGAATAAGTTGGACGCACTGTTTAAGGGTTAACCTCTGCGGAGTTTGATGGCCGATAAAACAGTGTAATTGATAGGTGAAAACAGCTTGCCAACATTTCATCCACACGAAGAGCAGGGCCAGCCCCAAAGATGACGCGGGAAGGATGTGTGCGGCGAGGCCACTTTGAGCCATATCATTCCAAAATAAAAAGAATGCGATGATAAACGGAAATGTGCCGATGCAATAAGGCAGAAAGTACGTTATCGGGATACGGCGTAGGATATGAATCGCTGCTTCGATAGAGTCGATCGCACCGGGCTCCACGTGTTCAGACCGTTTTCGATGTTTCTTAAGGCGAAACCAGCCTTTACGTTTTTGCTCAGTTTTGGTTCCAGAACGTGCCATCATGGAAGTAAGTAGGGATTTTTAACAGCGCTTGCCCGAGTAAATTGAAGCTTAACCAAAGTATAAGCATGCCGATGGCACAGCCCAGCCAGCCGCCGACGGTTTTACCCCAGGCATACTCATTTGCAGACTGTTCGCGTGTCAGTGTATCCAAACAATTTTGACAAATTACTTTGCCGGCGTGCTCGGTAATGCATTCACGACAAAAATAGCGCTGACATTCCGGGCAGCGTGCAACCGCCTCACGTGACCCGTGATGCAGGCATTTTTTTTGGCTGAGGGATGCTGGCGTTGCGGGCATTTAAGAAGGATAGGTTTGCGAAGTAGAGGGTCGTTTTCCGGGCTGTGGAATACTTTGCGTGTGGTTATGATACTCCACCAAGTCTCGGTCAGTGAGGGATCCTTGAATCGCCTCGACGGCTTTAGTGATTTGTTGCTCGACTTTGCGCGCTTTACGCAATGAAGCAACGCAGTCTAACTTGATGGTCTGTACGCTCGTTTGCAGACCAAACTCAACGCTGCCTGCCTGGTAGAGATGAGATGCGAGCATAAGCATAAAGGGGATGTTGATGCAGAAATAAAACCATGGCAAGATTGGGTCGTGTAAACTTGTCAGTGAACCCAAAAATAGTGCACCGACGGTAATACAGAGCATCACTGCTACTGGGACGTAACCGCTAGACGGACACCAGATAAGTGCTTGAATGTCTTTCAAGTAAAGACGACGGTACCTTTGTTTGTAATAGCCGTCCGTAATCAAAAGGTGATCGTTCGCCAGGTACAATCCCTGGTTCCCAGAGATGGAACCTCGACCGGCTAGTTTTTGATAGTGAAGGGTGGTTGAATCTGGCATTTAATTTAAACAGGTGTACCCATTAGAAAAATAGGCGTGCTAGGAGTACGGTGTCGATGGCCCCCACACACCCCGCAATGACATAGCGTATTCGGCTGCGCCGGACCAAACTGGTCGGGCCTTTGCGCCAAAACCACGCGACTAACATGAGAGCGACAGGACCGGTGATGAAGAGGAATGCCAATACCAGAGCAATGCTATCCCAGAGGACGCGTTCGGTTTCTAATTTTAGCGTCCCTCCTCTGGTGTGCATTTCCTGCAAAGCGGTCAAGCTGACCGATTCACCTTCCCACTCAGTTGTGCACAGGTCGCAGATAAAGCGTCCGCTGATTGCACACACTGTCGTTGCCGCAAATTTTGGATGGAAATAGCAGCTGGCTTGCTGACTGTCGATGAGTGTTTCCGGTTGAACGGTTTCTTTTTCACGAATGATCGCTGGAAATAATCTAATGTGATGTGCCTTCCCGCAATACTCCCGGCCGTAGTCGTCGCTGACCGTACGAGCGGGGAGCGGGAGCGTTTTGCGGCGATCGTTGAGGGCCGTTAGCGTCATCGTTTGAGTTGCGGACTTCAAAGTGTGTTTTGCGGCGTATTTGAGGGTTCTTGCAGATCATTGTAGAAGCAGGCCAAAGCAGTCCAATGGTAGGGAATCACCCACAAAATAGGAATAATGAACGCAATGCCAGCTACCATGTAAAGAAGTGTGAAAATGAGATTGAGGCGAAAATATTTCATCTTTCTGCCTTGCATCAAGTGTTTACTGCGACTGAAACATTCCAGCATTTTTGTATCAGGATTATCGGCCAAAATGAAATATATTTGCGAGTATTGAAAACTCACAATCAACAAGGCAGTGATCAGGGGGATCGTAAAAGCAAGCCCAACAATGACCCACGGTGTGGGATCCGAATTGCCTGTTTCCCATGGTTGAAAAATTGCGCTGACAATTGCCCCAGGTATACCGGCAAACAAAATAACCACCAAAATAATCAATGAGAAAATAATATAAGTGCCAAATGCTTTACCAAAAATCGTAAAGCCCTCAAACATCATGCCGTTGGTTGTCTCTTGACGACGGGAAAATCGCAGCCAGAATATGCAGTAGCCGACTGAAAATGCTCCATTACACAGAAATGAAGCCAAACTACCTAAGTAGGGGACAAAGCTGATGCCCATGGTCAGCAATATGTAAAGAAACCCGAACAAGACACCTTCGCCCCACTGGCCGGATAAGACATTACGAGCTTGAGCCTTGATTTCGTTATTCGGCGTCTGTCCTCCGGTACCGCCATTCCATGTGTTTGAATCCTGTGCGGGCGCGCCTTCTTTGAGGCGTTGGATATAGTCGTTCCTGCAATTCGGGCAAATATGCGTGTTGCCGTAGGGGATCAGAACCTCGGGCAGCACGGGAGTCGAACACGTTGGGCATGCCTGCATCCCCTCGAAATGGGGGTCAGTTGTGTTGGCCGACATAGCGGCAGGGGCCGTGCTCGTGGCGCTTGCCAGTGTTTCAATTTCACCGAGCGGCCGCCAATCACTCATTCCTTCCTGCCAAACTAGCGTTTGCCGAGTGATCTGTCCATCTTGTAACAAGCGCAGCAAAGTGTCCTGGTCGACTGGGCCTGATTGTTGATTGCCGTTTGCATAATACCAGCTCATAATGAATATTCTTTTTTTTTAGTTAGCAACTGTAACCAAATTGAGAAATTGCGATCTGTCAATTGATGAGTGTTCGTGGCGGTTACCGCGGGTATCGTCGTGGTAAATTAGCCGTAACGGAAACCGAAATCCAGATCGGGATAAATTTCGATTTAGATGTGGATGCTCACGCAGTTTAAATTTCAGTCATTTGTGTTTGCTACATATTAATAGCTGGACACTCGTAGCGCAAATTTGCTGATAATGATGGATGGCCTCGATATACGAAACTCTACGTGAAGACATAAAATCTGCGATGAAAGCCCGTGACACCGATGCAGTGACTGCGTTGCGTTCAGTGGATAGTGCAATCAAGAAGATCGCCATCGATGAAAACCGCGAGATTGACGATGATTTGGTCATCAGTGTTTTGCGCAAGTCGATTAAAAGTCTAAAAGGTGCGAATGCGCAGTTTGCTCAAGGTGGTCGAGTGGATTTAGTTAAAGCAAATGAGCAAGAGATGGCTCTGCTCGATAAATACTTGCCGCAACAAATCCAAGGTGCCGCGTTGGGAGCCATTGTCGATGAGGCCATTGCGCAAAGCGGAGCGCAATCAAACAAGGAAATGGGTAAAGTTATGGGAGTTTTGAAAAAACGTCCGGATGCTGCATTGATTGATTTTTCTGAAGTGAATCCATTGATTCAGAGCAAGTTAGGTTGATTGCTTAACAGTGTTGGGAACACGTTGGGCAAGCAGGACTTTTGCTCGTGAAGGCATCTTGGATGCCGCAGTTCACAATGATTTTTTAACACTGCTCATTTACCTGCATCCCTACTAACCGGAATTTCTCACCACTCATAGAGCATAATCGCCGATGACCGAACATAGCCGCACACAACTTGCCATGCGCATTTGCCGGGTGTTTACCCAGCTGTATCGGCATGGCTGCGTCTGGCACTGCTATTTTCTAGACCTGAACAATTGTGCTGCGATTCTGGTGATGCGGGCTAAAGAAAAAAGGTAGTTGAATCATGAATGCAGGGTGGCATTTCAATTTTTCATTTCGTAAAGGATCCCCCTGTTGTCAAAGGGAGAAGAAAACGGGTTGCCCATTCGAGGCTACTGTTTACACCGAGGACTTGATACTTTCGCCTGTGCTCGCCCTTTCCAGTGCCCGCCTTTGCCCATGTAGTA